>Ga0209916_1000055_pt1 | contig 280735 bp, 257 predicted proteins | sample ThiBio_1000_plan_FD_183956 | JGI IMG/M metagenome (GOLD analysis project Ga0209916, IMG submission 183956) | Wastewater bioreactor microbial communities from Cape Town, South Africa - Thiocy_solids_2 (SPAdes) | ecosystem: Engineered > Bioreactor > Thiocyanate-remediating > Anaerobic-Aerobic ... | reverse complement strand
GGCGATGGAGAGCGCGCAGATAACGCTGGTGAAGGGCGAACTCGGCGCCATCGTGCGCGCGCGCCGGCTGTCGCAAGCCACCGTGCGCAACATCCACCAGAACCTGTTCTTCGCCTTCGTCTACAACACCGTCGGCGTGCCGTTGGCGGCCGGCGTGCTGTATCCGTGGTTCGGCATCACCTTGTCGCCGATGATCGCCGCGCTGGCGATGAGCCTGAGCTCGGTGTCGGTGGTGAGCAACGCGCTGCGGCTGCGTGGCGCGGGATTGTGAGGGCAGTGCCGGCTGTCTGATCGGTGCGTTCCTGCGCCGGGTTCGGCGACAATGGGCGACCCCTTCGCCTGTTCATCGAGTAACCCGTTCATGCCCCGCACCCTCGCCGAGTGGTTGAGCTATCAGGATCGCGTCAACCTGCACACCATCGAACTGGGGCTCGATCGCGTGCGCGAGGTATGGCAGCGCATGGGCGCGCCGCGGCCGGCGCCGCGGGTGATCACCGTGGCCGGCACCAACGGCAAGGGTTCGACCGTGGCGCTGCTGGAGGCGATGCTGAAGGCGGCCGGTTGGCACGTCGGCGCCTTCACCTCGCCGCATCTGCTGGCCTACAACGAGCGCATCGGCATCGAGGGCGTGCCGGTCACCGATGCCGCGCTGATCGAGTCGTTCGAACGCATCGAGGCGGCGCGCGCGGAGATTCCGCTGACCTATTTCGAGTTCGGCGCCTTGGCGGCGGTGGACTTGTTCGCCCGCGCCGGTGTCGACGTGGCGGTGCTCGAGGTGGGGCTGGGCGGCCGGCTCGACGCGGTCAACATCATCGATGCGGACGTGGCCGTGATCACCACCGTGGATCTGGACCACATGGAATGGCTGGGCCCCGACCGTGACAGCATCGGCCGCGAGAAGGCCGGCATCGCGCGCGGCGGGCGGCCGGCGATCCTGGGCCAGCTCGACCCGCCCGACGGCCTGCTTGCGGCGCTGGCCGAACGCGGCGCGCAGGTCGAGCGCGCCGGCATCGACTTCAGCGTGGAGCGTCACGAGGACGGCTGGCGCTGGCGCCACCGCGACGGCAGTGCGATGGAGTTGCCCGATCCCTATCTCGCCGCGCCGGTGCAGCACGCCAACGCCGCCGCCGCGATCGCTGCGTTGCATGCGTTGGGCGACGAGGCGTTCTCGCCCAGCACCCTGTTCGCCGCGGCCAGCGCCGGCCTGCACGACGTGCGGATCGCGGCGCGACTGCAGGCGCTGGGCGGCGAGCCGCCGGTGTTCGTCGACGTGGGCCACAATCCGCAGGCCGCGCGGGCGCTGGCCGAGTGGCTGGACGCATCGGCACACGGCGCGGTGCATGCCGTCTACGGTGCGCTCGCCGACAAGGACGTGGGCGGGGTGATCGGCGCGCTCGGCGCGCGCATTGCGCACTGGCACCTGGCCGGGCTGGAGCAGGCATCGCCGCGCGGAATGGACGTGGTGGCGCTGTCGGAAAAGCTGCAATCCACCCTGCCGCAGGCGTCGTTCGACGCCCATCCCGACGTGGCCGCCGCACTCGCCGCGGCACGCCAGGCCACCCAGCCGGGCGACTGCGTCCTGGCGTTCGGCTCGTTTTTCGTCGCCAGCGCGGTGATGGCTGAACATGCGCCGTGAGCCGCCGCATGGCGCCGGGCGCCGGCAGGTATAATCGCCATATTGCGCATCGCGTTCGCCGCCTGGGAGCGAAAACTTGAAAACACGCCTGCTGGGAGCTGCCGTCCTGATAGCGTTGGCGGTCATCTTTGTGCCGATGTTCTTCACCGACAGCCCGCCCACCCCCGGCGGTGACCGCTCGGTGAGCCTGGCCATTCCGCCTGCGCCCGACCGCGACCTGCAAACCAGGACGATGAGCCTCGACCCGTCCGCCGCCGCCAGCGTGCCGGCCGGCGCGGCGACCGCCGCGGCGTCGGGCGACCGCATCGCCACGGTCACCATCGACTCGAACCGCCCGCGCGACGTGGAACTCGACCCCCAGGCAGGCCGGACGCCCGCGCCGACCACGGTGACGACCGGCAGCGGCACCTCGCCGGCGCAACCGGTGATCCCGCAGCGCGACACGGGTGCCGCGCCGATGCCGAAAGCCACGGTCGCAGCGAAACCCGCGCCGGCCAGCGAGCCGACCCGGCCGGCGGCCAAACCGGCCGAGCCGACGCCCGCACCCGCGCTGGCACCGGTCGCGGCGGCTGCGGCACACGGCAGCTACACGATCAACCTCAGCGCCTACGCCAGCGCCAGTGGCGCGGCAAAGTTGCAGAGCCGGGTGCGCGCATTGGGCTACCCGGTATCGGGCCGCGTGATCACGCGGGCCGGGCAGTCGCGCACGCTGGTCACCGCCGGTCCATTCGAAACGCGCACGGCCGCCGAGGCGGCGCGCCTGAAGATCACCCAGGCGATTCCCGGCGTGCCGGCCAAGGTGGAGCAGGACGGCGATGCCGCGGGGACGTCCACGAGCACCACGCCGACGGCCACCCATGCCGCCAGGGCCGGCGGCTGGGCGGTGCAACTGGCGGCGGTGAGCAGCCAGGCCGACGCGACCGCCTTGCGCGACAAGTTGCGCGCGGCCGGCTTCGACGGTTTCGTCGACTCGGTGCAGTCCGGTGGCCGTACCCTGTGGCGCGTGCGCGCCGGCCCGCAGACCCAGCGTGCCGATGCCCAGCGCGTGCACGACCAGATCAAGGCCAAGCTGGGCATCGACGGCAATGTCGTTTCGGTGCCCTGAACGACACCGCGGCCGCGGTGATGAAGGTACGCCGGCGACGCAGTCATATGCCGGGCGCGGCGTCCGCGCGAGCCGGTTGAACGGATGAACTGGCTCGACGGAATCATTCTGGCCATCCTTGCGCTGTCGGTGCTGATCGGCCTGATGCGCGGACTGGTGGCGGAGGTGTTGTCGCTGGCCACCTGGATCGCCGCCTTCTGGATGGCGGCGGTGTTCGGGCCGGATGTGGCGGCCTTGTTCCAGAATTCGATCTCGCTGCCCATGGCGCGGATCGGACTCGGCTACGCGATCTGCTTCTTCGGCATCCTGTTGCTGGGCATGCTCGTGCGCTTCGCCGCCCGACGGCTGATCTGGAGCACCGGCCTGAGCGGTATCGATCGACTGCTGGGCGTGTTGTTCGGTTTCGTGCGTGGCGCACTGGTGGTCACCATCCTGGTTTTCCTGGTGGGGCTTACTGCGGTGACGCGCGAATCGTGGTGGCAACAATCGGTGCTGCTGCCGCAGTTCCAGGGCGCCGCAGCGTGGCTGGGGCAGAACATCCCGGCCAGCGTGGGCGATCACCTGCATCCCGATGCAGTGCTGGACAAGCTCAAGTCGGCGCCGGTGCTGCCGCACGGGCCGGCCGGCTCGTCGACAGCGCCGAGCCTGCTCGAGCGCGTGGCTCCGGCCGAACTGCTCAAGCGGGTGGACGGCTTGAGCGAGCGGCTGCACGCCCCCATTTCCGGACGGCAAGGCGCTCCCGCTGCGCCGGCCAGCGCCGCCAGCACGCCGCCGCCCGCGCGGCAACCATAGAATCAGCATTCCCGAAACAGGCCATCCATCATGTGCGGAATCATCGGCATCGTCGGTACCACGGAAGTGGCGTCGGCGCTTTATGACGGCTTGACGGTGCTGCAGCATCGCGGCCAGGACGCGGCCGGCATCGCCACGGTCGAGGGCTCGCGCCTGCGCCTGCACAAGGGCAACGGCCTGGTGCGCGACGTGTTCGGCCAGCGGGCGATGGGCGAGTTGCGCGGGCGTATCGGCATCGGCCATTGCCGCTATCCCACGGCCGGTTCGGAAGGTTCGGCCGAGGCGCAGCCGCTGTACGTCAATTCGCCGTATGGCATCGCCTTCGCGCACAACGGCAACCTGGTCAATACCGACGCACTGCGGCGCGAGATGTTCGAAGGCGACCGTCGCCATATCAACACCGATTCCGATTCCGAGGTGCTGCTCAACGTGCTCGCGCACGAGCTGCAGATCCAGGACCGCATGGAGCTGACTCCCGACCACATCTTCAAGGCCGTGGCCGGCGTGCATGCCCGCGCCCGCGGCGGCTACGCCTGCATCGCGCTGCTGCTGGGTTACGGCCTGGTCGCGTTCCGCGACCCGCACGGCATCCGCCCGCTGGTGCTGGGCGAGCGCGTTACCGCCGAAGGGCACGAGTACGCCGTGGCCTCCGAATCGGTGGCGCTGGACGTGCTGGGTTTCAAGCGGTTGCGCGACGTGATGCCGGGCGAGGCGGTGATCATCACCGACCAGGGCCAGTTGCACAGCCGCCGGTGCGCCGAGGGCGCGGTGCACACGCCGTGCATTTTCGAGTACGTCTACCTGGCGCGGCCGGACTCGATGATCGAGGACGTCTCGGTATACAAGGCGCGTCTGCGCATGGGCGAGAAGCTGGCCGAGAAAATCCTGCGCGAGCGCCCCGACCACGGCATCGACGCGGTGATCCCGATCCCCGACACTGCGCGCACCGCCGCCAGCGCGCTGGCCGGCGTGCTCGGCGTGCCGTTCCGCGAGGGCTTCGTCAAGAACCGCTACATCGGCCGCACCTTCATCATGCCGGGGCAGGGCGAGCGGGTGAAATCGGTGCGCCGCAAGCTCAATGCGATCGGCCTGGAGTTCAACAAGAAGAACGTGCTGCTGGTGGATGATTCCATCGTGCGCGGCACCACTTCGAAGCAGATCATCCAGATGGCGCGCGATGCCGGGGCGAAGAACGTCTACTTCGCCTCCGCCGCTCCGCCGGTGCGCTACCCGAACGTGTACGGCATCGACATGCCCTCGACCAGCGAGCTGGTCGCTGCCGGTCGCGCCGAGCAGGAAGTGGAGAAGCTGCTCGGCGCCGACTGGCTGATCTACCAGGACCTCAAGGATCTCGAGTGGTCGGTGCGCGACGGCAACGCGAACCTCGAGCACTTCGATACCTCGTGTTTCTCCGGCGAATACGTCACCGGCCTGGACGACCAGTACCTGGAACAGATCCAGATGCTGCGCTCCGACGACGCCAAGGCTGCGCGGCGCGCCGTGTAAACCGCAGGAGCGCACTTGTGCGCGATGCTTTTCTGCCGGGATTCGGGAAAAGCGTCGCGCACAGGGTGCGCTCCTGCAGGGAAACCCATGTCCGATCTGCATGCCGCCGCCAAAGCCTGCCTTGACGCCAGCGAGCCCGACGAGAAGTTGCGTCTGACGCGTGAGACGTGGCGCGCCTTCGAGCGCGGCGAATTGCAGGCCGATGCGTCATCGCCTGCGCCCGAACCGATCGGTCCGCCGGGTCGCCCCGAGCGGCCGCGGCTGGTCAATGCGCGCCAGCTGCCGCAGCGCGGGCTGGGCAGTGCCGAAGGCCGCATTGCCCTGGTGCATGCGGTGGCGCACATCGAGTTCAACGCGATCAACCTCGCCTGGGACGCGGTCTACCGCTTCCGCGGCAAGCCGCACGACTATTACCGCGACTGGGCCAGCTGCGCCCACGACGAAGCGCGTCACTTCGCGATGCTGTCCGCGCGGCTGGGCGAGCTGGGCCACGCCTACGGCGATTTCGACGCCCACGACGGCCTGTGGCAAATGGCCGAGAAAACCGCCGACAACGACACCGCGCGCATGGCACTGGTGCCGCGCGTGCTCGAAGCGCGCGGGCTGGATGTGACGCCGGGCATGATCGAGCGCCTGCGCCAGCTGGGCGACGAAGCCACGGTGGCCATTCTCGAAGTGATCCTGCGCGAAGAAGTCGCCCACGTCGCCGCCGGCACGCGCTGGTATCTGCATTGCTGCGAGCGCGACGGCATCGACCCGGTGGAAACCTTCTTCGGCCTGATCCGCGAGTACATGGGTGTCGACCTGCGCGGGCCGTTCAATCGCCCGGCACGTATCGAGGCAGGCTTCACGGCGCAAGAACTGGACAGGCTCGCCAGTCTCGCGGCGGGAGCACACGAACATCGCGAACCGGTCGATCGGTCAGCAACGCGCAACCAGGCGTAACGGGCTCAACGTCCGATTGCTTGCGGAACCGGGGACACGGGGACAGCCTGTGCTTGTGCCGACACGCTTCGGCATGCCGCCTGTTGGTTCGCCTGCGTCCAGGCGACGCTGCTGTCCATGATCGACGTGTGTACCGCGTCGGCGGTTTGCACGTGGGCCATTCGCGCAGGCAATCCGTTCTGCAGCACGAACGCACGCTCACCGTCTTCGCACAGTACCACTTGGTCGATGCGACCCAGGCCTTGGCGGCGCGCGGCGACAACGATGGCGGCGGCAAGATTCTCGCTGCGCGTGTCAGAGTGTCGGCCGAGCTGCGCATCGATCCTGTGCACGCCTGCCAGTGCCTGCTGGTACAGCGCGTGATCCGGGTGGCGCAGATCGTCTAGCCACGTGGTGGCGACGCGATCCTTTTGTCGCAAGGCCAGATCAAGCGCGTGTTGCGTTCGCGGGCCGACCTTGCCGTCGACTGCCAAGTGATGTTCGCGCTGGAAAGCCACGACCGCAGAATGGGTGTTCGAGCCAAAGTCGCCGTCGGATTTCAGTGAGCGACCGTGAGCATCGCAGTAACCCAAGGCGGCCAGTGTGCTCTGCAAGGTTCGCACGGCATCACCGTGATTGCCTTGGCGTCGCAGGTGGTTCGACGGTGATTCGTCATCGGAGGACGAGCGCTGGTGATCGCTGGCGGTGACGTGCTTCCACGCTTCGGACGGCGAGAAGCCGCAGGCGATGTCGGCCTGATACGTGGTCCGCATCTGGTTCAGGGCGCTTGCCGATTGCGCCAGGGTGATACTGGCGTGGTTGGCGCCGCCATAATGGCTGGCGCCGCCTTGATCCGGATCACCGAAACTGGCCCATTCCGCCGCCAGACTTCGCTGGGCGGCCTCCAAAGTGATTCCCGGTTGGCCGGTGACATATCCGTGAATGGCTGGCCGTTTGTCGACGATCAAATACTCCGAGAAGATTCGATCCTGCAGGGCCGTCGAGAACGGTAGATCGCGATCCAGGTTCAGCTTGGTGATCGCGCCGTCCATGGTGGAGGGAATCACCTGATACCTGCCGACCGCGAACACCCGGTGAGGGTCGTCGCCTCGAAGATGTTGCAGATCATGTACCTGGCCCACGGTCAGGCTGGAAAAGTCGATTGCGCCGCTTGGACCGCGAATATGCTTGCCGCCATGCAGATCGACGTAAGTGCCGCGGTTGTAGGCGTTGTAGCCAGCGGCACCGGACTCACCACGGACGATCAAATCCAACAACGGATTGCTCATTGAAATCTCCCTGAGAGGTTTCTTCGTGCCCAAGCTCGACAGGAGCGGCTTGCTTCTGCGTCGCTAGTCGATCAATGCAACGCCGTCGACGACACAGTCCAGCCCGTCACACCCAGTTGTGAATCCACGCCATGAACGTTTCGATCACCGAGGTCGCCGTATGTACTCACGTCAAGCTGGCGATGGGTCGCTGCATCCTGAAAGTGCATCAGGCAGACCGCATCGCCACTGCAGGCGCCCAGTTCGGGCAACTCGTCACAGGCTTTGCACGAGTCCAAACCTTTTGCGCAAAGCTCCTTGTAGGCACCACCCACCACATTGGCCTTGCATTTCAGGTCCACTACCGGTCGCCAGCCATCGACGAGCAGGGCGGTGCGGAAGTCGGCGTACGCCATGCCCTTGTGCACGTTGTCGAGGGATGCCTCTGCATCAGATTTTGCGGACGCAGTGGCTCGTCCAGGCGCGGCTGTTGCGCCAGTAGTGGCTTGCTGCGAAGAATGGCAAGCGGACGCTGCGACACAGAAAATGAGCAGGGACAGGGAGCGCAAGGGCTTCATGGTTGTCGGATCCTCAAAGGTCAATCACAAGTGGAGACGCTTGTTGTGCTCTACGGCACGGTGCCCCACTGGGCGATGATGGCGTTCAGGATGGCGGCGTTGGTGGCGACGTTGGCGCCGGGGCAGGTCATCAGGTATTGACGCCGCAACTGGGAAGTTGCCGGCGCGTCGAAGTACGGATCGAATACCACCAGGCTGAAGAAGAACGCAGTAGCTGGTGCGCAGGCCGCACCACCCGTGGCACCTTCACCGGACATGCCTGCCATGCAGGTGTAGACCGCGCATGGGTCGACGCTTTGAGCGCGGGCGGGAGCAATAGTGAAGGCGGTAGTGACGCCGATCATCAAGGCGGCGAGAGAGATGGGCAACTTCATGGCATACCTCCGCTGTATGGGACTGGTATTGAGAGCATGCGTTTCTGAACATCAATTGCCAGGCTGCATTCGCTGTAGTAGACGTGGCAGCCGCGGATTTTGTCATTTGCACACATGTCCATGCCGGATTGAATGGCTTCATTCGAAGTTGCGTCTATGGTTACGGCATACCATCCATAGCCAGTCACTATCGCAGCGCAGGCGTCCGTGTATGAACGGATTATTTCGCAGTTTGAGCCGCCATTTCCCCTGCAGTCCATGATTGCGGTGCTCTCGGCGATGGCTTGATTATCCATGGAGCCGACTGTTCCAAAGATTCCTTTTTCCGAATCCAGGGCAATGGCTCCCGAGAGGTGAATCCAGCGGGGCGGCGGCGGACGCGGCGCTTGCTGTTGGTATTCGTAGTTCTGGATTGGTCTGCAAGCGACTGGAGCCTGCGGACTGGGTGCCGCCCCGGAGGGTTGGAAACCTGGCGGACAGCCGCCCTCGCCATGGACAGCGCCGGCCATCAAAAGCAACAACACGATCAGTAGCCATCGGAACGAAATCGATATCATTACGAGCTTCTCCCGATCGGCTGATGCTTGACGGTGTCAGTTGCGCCTGAACTCGGTGAGAGGGTGCCGCGGACACTGCCATTGGCACTATTGAGCGGGCTGCCGGCAGGTCGCTGACCAAGGCTTTCTTGCCCGAAAGTCGGCGATGACGCTCCGTGTCCATAACTTCCCGGTGGCTGCCCCTGCGGTCCCAGTCGACTTGAGGCGCCCGTGCCGAACGCTGAGTAGGTCAGAAAATTGCCCAGCGTTCCTTGGAAGAACATCGCTGCCATCGGGGGCACGGAGATGATCAGCACGGTCAACAGCAGGCCGAGGCCACCTTGTTCCAAGGCTTGGGTGGAGAATCCCTCGGCGCCCTGGCCGGTGATCGTGTTGATGATGTTGGCGCTCCACAGCGCCGCGGCGACCCGCAAGGACAACTGCAGTACGAGTGAGCTCACGAAGGCGAGCACAGCCATGGAAAAAACGGTGCCGATGCCGTAGAGCAGCCAGCGTTGGAACAGTGATTTGGTCTGCTCGAAGATCAGGCACAGGATGAACAACGGCCCCAGGCCGATGAACAGGGCGAGCGCGAACTTGTACAGCAACAGCATGGCGGCAGCAGCCATCGGCGGACTGGCGGTACCAAGGCCGGCGATCAGCAGTGCGTGATTCTTCTGATTGATGGTTTCGGTGTCGCCAGGGGCAACTTGCACGGTATCGATGGCACCCAGCGCCAGTTGGGTCCAGGCAAGGTTTTCATCGATGGTTTGCGCAGCCGTGCTGTTGTCACCGGTGAACATCTGGTTGATGCCGGTGCTCAGTTCGGTGGTGAAGAACGAGAGCAGATTGGTGCCAAAAATGCTCATGGTGGTGGCGACGGTCACGATGATCGCCACTCGAGTCATGCTCATGACCAAGGCCATCATCGACTCACGCGACTGGCCGGTGATCATGCGATAGCCCTGGATCATGATCCACAACGTGACAAGCACCAGTGCGACGGCGCTGGCCCACGTCATGAACGTAGCCATCAGATTCATCCCGAAGGTATCGATCCGGTCGCTCAACCATTTGTAGATCAGTGCGAAATATACGAAGCCCATCGCGGCCGTTCCCTGTCAATGTGAAGATGTGGGTTCAGGCCCCGAGTGCCGACATCCCACGCGCGGCTCAGTGGAAAGCCGCGGCGAAGGTAGAGGCTTGGATAACATTACCCAGAACGGTGCTGTTGCCGTTCAATGCAACGTGCCCAAGGATGGACTGCTGATTCTGCAGCGTTTCAATGATGGCATCGTCGGCCTTCATCTGCGCTTGCCAGTTCCCCATTTCAGTGGTGACCGCACTGTTGTACTTCTCCACCTGTGTAGCAGCTCGTCCGGTATCAGCGACGGTGCTTATCGACTTGACGATGCTTTCCACCTGATGGAACTGACTGCTGTAGTTATTGAGTTTGTTGAGCATGTCGACCGTCGTGTTGTACTTGTGGATCTGCGTGGCGACGATCTGGCCGCAGATCATCCGCTGAGTCTGGGTGATGGACTGGGTCATCAACGAAGACATGCTGTTCATGACACCGCTGACCAAGCCCGCCGGGCTGGAAGTGTTTGAACACTTGCCTTGGATCAGTGAATCGGTGTTGGTGACGCGTTGCAGCTTGTTGGGAGCAAGTGATAAGCCGTTGCTGAGGCCCTGGATGCTGGACAGTAACTGCTGATATTGCTGAAGCTGGGTTTCGTACTGCTGGATCTGTTTCGCGTACTGCTCGATCGTCTTGGCGAGCTGGGCTGCGAAACTCTGTTCGTTCGCCGCGATGCTTCCGGGATCGACGACGACGACCTGGGCGCTGACGCTTCCCGCGAGCAGGGCGCAGCCGATGGCTGTTGCCAACATCAGCCGATGCCCGAACCGATTCTTGAGCGAAGGCGATTTGGTGGACAGTGTGTTGTGCATGGGGTGGTTCTCCACGTTCAGCGAACGGCGGCGCGTGGTGTGCGCGGGGTTGGTTGGTTGGGCTTTTGCTTCCCGCTGCCCCTGCGGTTTTCGTAGAAGCGCTCGAGCCACTGTTCGGGGCGCAGTTCGTCAACGGTGACGCCTTCGGCGGCAGCACATTCACGCAGTACCTCGTGCATGATCTCGATGTTGTCGGTGGATGCGGAAATGACGGCGAGGGCATCGTCCATGCCGCGCAGGTTCAGCTGGCACACCGCGCTGGCGTGGCCCTGCTTGACCAGGAAACAACGTGAACGCTCGTCCAGGCTCACGACGACCTGGTATTCGGCGTCGGTCAGTTTCAAGCCGTCGACGTAATCCCCGCGACTGGCGTTCGGGTTGGGCAGCAGGATCATCGTGGCGGTCTGCTCGATCAGCGCTGCGGCGATGTCGCTGGCCAGCGCGTCCTCGGGGCTTTGCGTGGCGAAGATGCCCAGGCCGTTCTGCTTGCGGATCGTCTTCTGCTTGTTTTTTGCGAACTCCTTGAGGCCGCCCTTGCCGTCGAGGATCTTCCAGAATTCGTCCATCACGTAGATCAGCGGGCGCCCGTCGATCAGCGCCTCCAGCCTGTGCAGCAGATAGTTGATGACCGGCACTCGCGCTTCGGGATTGTCGATCAGCTCGGTGTAGTCGAAGCCGATGATGTTGGCTTTCTCAAGGTCGATGGTGTCGACCGGGTTGTCGAATACCCAACCCAGCGAATTGCCTGCCGTCCACTTGCGCATGCGGATGAACAGGCCGTCGTCGCCCATGTTGGGCAGGCTCTTCTGGAAGTTGGTCAACGTGCGAAGATGCATGGGCGTATCGAGCATGTTCTCGACGGCGCGGAAGATGTCCTCTTCCTCGCGCGAGCTGTAGACGCTCTTGCCGGCCATCACCTTTACCAGATCGGCCAGGAACTGCACGTTGGTTTCGTTGCGTTCGCAGTGGAAAGGGTTGAAGCCGGTGGGCTTGCCGTTTTCCAGTGCGAGGTAGTTGCCGCCGCAGGCGCGAACGAAGATCTCGGCACCGCGATCCTTGTCGAAGAAGAAAATCGTGGGCGAAGGCTGCAATTTCTGCACTTGGCTCAGCAGGAAGTTGATCAACGCGGTCTTGCCCGTGCCGGACTTGCCGATGACCATGGTGTTGGCGATGGCCTTCTCGCCGAGCGAGTTCTCCGCCGGATGGGTGGCGTGGAAATTGAAGTGATACGCCTGCCCGTTGGTGGTCTGCAGGGTGGTGACGCAGTCGCCCCAGGGGTTGTTCTCCTTCTTGCCGGTGGCGAAGTTGTGCAGCGGCGACAAGCCGAGGAAATTGAGTGAGCTGACGTTGGCCAGGCGCGTGCGGTATTTCCAGTTGCCCGGGAACTGGGCGTAGAACGCCGCGGTGACGGCCAGATCCTCCTTGACCGAGACGAATCCCGCATTCGACAACTCGGCACGGGTGCTGGCGATCTGCTGCGACAGCGCTTCCTGGCTGGCGGCATAGATGGCCATGGAGAAGTGGTACTCGCCCAGCACGAAATTGCCGGAGGCGAGCTGATCCATGGCGTGGTCGAGCTCGGCGATCTGGCTGAAGGCCTTGTCGCCGGAGGAGATCATCATGCCCTTGGTGCGATCCAGCGCCTTGAGTGCATCCTGCCGGCCCATGGGGCTGAAGGAATGGGTGATGACGTATTCGAAATCGAGGTACTTCAGGCTGTTGAGGATGCCCGGGTAGGTCCCGTCGGTGTATTCCTTGATGTTGAGGATGGCGCCGAAGTGATTGATGCCGTCGGGCGTGGTGATCACGTAGTCGCCGGTTTTGGCCGAGAAGCGCTGCTTGCTGACCGGCAGGTAGTCGAACACGGGGGCGCTGAGCACGGGCACCGGTTCGTCGATGCGGTTGAGCAGGTAGCCGTACAACTCCAGCGCCTCGGAGAACACGACGCCGTTGGCCGCTTCGTACATGCCCAGTCGGCTGGGTGCGTAATCCTTCAGCACGGCTTCCAGGTTTCCGGCCAGTTCGAGCACGGTGTTCACCGCGTCGCGCTGTTCGGACTCCAGGCGGGCGAGATCGGCCGACTTCTCCACGAAGCGCCTGCCGCTGACGATGGGGCGGTACATCAGAGTCAGATACAGCTCGTTCTGCATCAGCTTTTGCGCGGACAAGCCCTTGTAATAGGTATCGGACAGATCCTGGTTGAAGGGCTGCACGAAGCGGCTACAGTCATCCAGGCGCCGGCGCCGGCGCACGTCGTGGACCCAGAACGCCACGTTGACGAAGTCGGGCGCGCGCAGGGTTTGCAGCAGCCGATTGAAGGTGTTGTGGCGGTGCTCGATCTCCCATTCCTCGCGCCCCACGAAGGGCAGCCCGCCCAGGCGCCACACCAGCAGGAAATCGCCGCCCGTGGTCTTGAGCACGGTCGGTGACACGTGCGTCGACAGGGGCAGGAACTCGGCGATGGGCGTGTCCGGCATGAATACGGGTTTTGGCTTGGGCATGAGTCCTGGTCCGGCGAACTCCGCGGCACGACGGCGGCGGCGTTCGCGTCACATCACTGTTTGTCGTTGTGTTGGCCGCGATGGTGGTTGGGAGTGAACACCCACATGCCATCGTTGCCGCCGATGTTCCTCATCCGGGCACGGAACTGCAGGCGCAGCCCCAGCAGACGAAAAATCATTTCGTCGCGCCGTGCCATCTGGCGCATCACGAAGATGATCAGCGGCAGCAGCAACAGGTAGAGGAAGTTGGTGTACACCGCCACGAGAAAGCACCCGCCCGCCGCCATGAAGAACGGCACGTAAGGCACGCCCATGAACATGGGCGGGCGGGTGCAACCGCGAAACAGCGCGTTTTTATGCATAGAAGTGGAGCGCGTGGACGAGCACGCTGGCGGTGCACTGCGTGGCGCCGGCGTCGGTCGTGCTGCCGGCGAGGAACATCTTTGCGATCTGGCCCGCCGCGCCGATCAGCACCGCACCGATAAGCACCGGGGCGACATCGCCGATGCGCTTGTGGGCAAAGGCGATCTGGTAACCGGAGAACACGATGGCGATCGTCACCACCACGACCGAGATCGCGTTGAGGATCATGTTGATGTTGGTGGCGAACTTGCAGGTGGTATCAATCGTGCCGGTGGCATCCTGCGCGAGCGCGAGGTTGGGCAGGACCAACGCCAGCAGCATGGCCACAGAGAGGAACGTGAACCAGCGCGTGCGCGAGGAGGTGAGGATGCTTTCGTTGCCGAGGGAGGTGTTGGCCATCACGGGGTTCCTTGTCGGGAGTTGCGGTGGAATGCGGTCATCGCGGGATGACTGCCGGGAGCTGGCCGCGGGATGCGGCCGGAAGAGTTGTGCGGTGGTGTTGGTGATGCGAAAGGGGGCGATGCGCCGTCGCCATTGCGGCGGGGCATGGTGTTAATGGCACGACTCGCTGCGGTGCTGCGCCTGCGGATGGCATCAGAAGACAAAGGCGGCATCGCGCTGCTCCATGCGCAAGTCGGCGCGGTCGTGCCGTGGGGCGGATGTGCCTGCAGCCGGCACGGCTGACGCCACAGCCGGGTCACCGGGGCCGCGCACCTGCGGTTCGAACACGCCGCCGGTGGTCGTGCCGGCGAGCCCGGGCGGGGCAGGCTGGCGGGCAGGGGCGGTCGAGGGTGAAGAGGGCGCAACGCTGTGCTGCGGCAGGACGGCAGGGTCTGCGTTGGCGCCGGACAAGCCCGCCGTGGAGACTGCCGCAGCGGACGCAGCTTCGCCGCCGATATCGCGTGGCGTGAACGGGTTCGGCCGTGATGCAGGTTCCTTCGCGGCGGCTGCCATCGGCACGCTGCGCAGTGCGATCCGATAGTTGGCGTTGTCACCGGAATAGACCACCAGCGGCGGTACGGCGCTTCTGCCGGCGACGATTTCTGCGGGGGGTGGCGCGCGTGTCGGAGCAATGGCCGCGACTTCGGGAACGGATGTCGTGGTCGCCAGTCGGGCTTCGGCCACGCGGTTCATCGAGGCGTATACCTTCTGCACGTAGCCGTCGCGGAAGCCGGTGGTGAAGTTGCCGGAGTAGTAACAGCTGAAGGCCTTGCCCCAGTCGCCATGGGCGCTGTCGTGGCAGCGGGCGAGGATCTGCGCGCCCGCGGCCAGGTTGTCGCACGCGCTGAAGGCCTTGCGGTAGGAATCCAGTCCGTAGTGGCCCAGGTTGGCGCGGTTGACCTGGGCAATGCCAACGGAGAAGTTGTAGCCACGGCTCTCCAGCATGCGTGCGGTGGCCAGGGCCTCTTCCATGCTGTGCGGCTGGCGCGCGAGCTTGCCGCCGACGACGCCGATCGCATAGGGATTGGCGCCGGATTCGACCTGCACGATGTGCTGCATCACCTGAGGCGACACGGCCAGGTTGGGGCAGGCCAGCATTTCCATCCCGGGCAGCATCAGGATTCCGCCGCTTCACGTTGCGGGTTGAAGTCGATGCCGGTGATGTGGCGGCTGCCGGCGTGCGCGCTGATGTGCACCACGATGTCGATGGTCATCTTCAGCAGGCGCTTGATGGTGTTGAACTCGAGACCCGCGCCTTCGGTGGATGCCTTGACCATCAGCGCGAGCTGATCCCAGGTTTGCCGGGTGCTGCCGGCGTGGCAGCTGGTGATCGAGCCGGGATGGCCGGAGGCGCAGTTGCGGATGAAGTAGAACGACTCGTCGCCACGCAGCTCGGCCAGGATGATGCGGTCGGGCTTCATGCGCAGGCATGCTTCCATGCAGCTCTTGGCGGTGACGTGGCTGGTGCTCTGGCCGCCCTTGGAGTACAGCAGGTGCACCACGTTGGGCTGGTCGATGAACAGCTCGCGCGCGTCCTCGATCGTGACCAGGCGCTCGTCGTCGGGGATGTGGTTGACCAGCGATTTCATGAACGTGGTCTTGCCGCTGCCGGTGGCGCCGGCGACGACGATGTTCTTCTTGTTCAGCACGGCCTTGCGGAAGAACTCCGCATAGTTGCGCGCGCTGCGCAGTTCCAGCAGTTCGCTGTCCAGCTCGCTGAGGCCGTGGTCCACTTCCACGACCTTGTCGAAGAAGCCTTCGCTTTCGTATTGCGCCAGGGTCCGGCGCTGCCGCGAGGGAAGGCGGATGGTGATCGAGACGCGGTCGGCCTCGCATGCGGGGGGTATCACGAGCTGTGCGCGCTGCCCGGTGGGAAAGGTCAGCGAGACGACCGGGTCGATGTCGGTGATGCGCTGGCCGGTGTTGCTCTCGTTGATCACCGCCGTGCAGAACTGCCGCGCGCGCTCGAACGTCAGCGAGGGCACCTCGATGCGCTGCCAGCCCTGGCGGTTTTCGACGTAGATCTCGCCGGGCCGGTTGATGCAGATCTCGGTGACCTCGGCGCTGGCCATGTGCTCACGCACACCCAGCACCTCGTACTGGTAGTCGAGGAAATCGCTGGAAACCTGTGCGTTCACGTCGTCCATGGCGTCGGTAGTCGTTGGATCAGGACATTCAGAAGCGGGCAACCACGCCGCTGAAATCCACGTCCTTGGCGACGTAGACGTAGATGACGGTGCCCTGGTTGATGGTGACCGTGGGGCGACGGTTGGCCGCTTCACGCACGGCCTGGTCGGCCAGTTGCTGCACGGTTTGCGCGGTATTGCTTTCGAATGGGGTCTGGGTGACGAAGCCGTTGCCGATGGTGCTGTTGCGCGGACCATGTTCGGCGGCTTCGTATTTGAACGCGTCGCTGAGCAGGCTGATCAGCAGCGCCGAGCTGACACGCTGGCCCCAGTGGGCGTCGTAATGGCCGGGCAGGCCGGCGCCGCCCAGGTTGTCCATGCCGGGGCTCGCCATGTTCACGTCGATCCCGGTGGGCGTGATGATGCGATCCCACACCACTTCCATGCGGTTGCCGGTCGGCTTGTGGCTGTAGGCACCGAGCAGCTTCGACCCCTTGGGCAGCAGCAGCGTGTGACCATTGAATGAGTACACCGGCTCCGTGACCAGGCAGGTGGAGAAGCCGGGCACGTCGGAGACGATGCGCGTTTCGAGAACGCAGCGGATATAGGTGCCGCGCTGCATCAGAGTGTCGGCGTGCGGCAGGGCCTGGGCGCTGGTCGGGCCGGTCTGCTCGCCGGTGGGCAGCCGCGCATCGACGCCATCGGGCATGCGTTGCGTGGCGGATGGGTCCGGGATCTCCGCGCCGCTGGCGGCGATGCGCCGTTGCAGCAGGGTGGGGTCATGCGCCCTTGCTGGCTGCACGGTCGTGGTGGGAAGCGGCGGCGCCGGGCTGGCGGGCAGTACCGGAATGGGTGGCGTCGGCGGCTGGCTGTGCACTGTGGGGGAAGGCGGCAACTGGGGCACCCGCAGCGTGCTCGGGGCCTCGGCGACCGTGACTTTCTCTTCGCGCGGTTTCGGTTGCTCGCGGCGGCTGCCTGCGCTGGTGAACATCCAGTAGGCGACGAACATCAGCAGCAGCACCACCGCGCCCAACAGCAGCAAGGCCCGCCGGTTCATCCGGCGCAGCTCGATCGCGCGCAGTTGCGGCGCGTTGGCATCGAGGTCAGGCTCGTGGCCGCGCTGGATGTGGCTGGCGTAGGGATTGCCGGCGAGCGGCTCGCGGCTCTCGTGCGTGCCGCCCGCGTGCTCGCCGTCGGCGCGCTCGTCGCCGGGATGCTGGTGGTTGTTCACTGGGGCGTGTTCCTGCGCAGGCCCACGACGTCGTTGCCGTGGCGAATGACCAGATAGTTGTAGGTGCCGTGAACGATGATGGTGTCGCCCTCGACAGTGGTGTTCACCAGCGAGTCCTCACCGTGCGCCTGCTCGCGCATGTACACGGCGGGGAAATCACCGCTGGGGAACTGTTTGAGGTCGCTCATCTTGAGATAGGTGAAGCGGCCGTCGTCGTAGGCGTTGACCGGCACCAGCCACGGGGCGGCCTTGCTTCTGGTGGCGTAGTCGTAGTCGAAGTTGTAGCTGCGGCCGGGCAGCAGGCTGCTGTTTTGTGCGAGTGTCCGCAGCTGCTGCTTCTTCTCGTGGGAGAAACTGGTGTCGGCCGGGTAGGTGAAAGTGACCTTGTACTGCACGCCGTCGCGCCGCGCCTCGGCGAGGGTTTTCCAGTCCGTTGCCACCACCTTCAGTTCGAAGATGTACGAATGCGTGGCAGTGCGCACCATCATGTTGGTGTCCACGTCCACGTTCCGCGGTTTCAGGTAGAACACGTTCTCCCGACGCGTGAGGTCCCAGCCGCTGCTGAAGCCGGTGCTGTAGTCGAGGATCTTCTCGCTCGGGCTCAACTCGATCTGGGTGGTGATGCCCAGGCCGGTGCGCACCGGATAGATTGCGTCGGCGGCGTACTCGTAATGGGTCAGCACCTGCTCCGCGCCTTGCGAGTGGGCGGCAGCAGCGGTGGTGCACAGGGCGGCGCCGAGCCACCAGATGCTTGTTCGGTTCATCGGGAACCTGCTCCAGGGAGAGTGTCGGTAGCAGCGGCAGCCGGTGGTGTCGGTGCAGGCGCGGGCGTGGCGGCCATGGCCGGTGCCGGCTGCGTCATCACCGGCGGTACGGATACCTCCGGCGGCGGCGCGGTGGCGTAGTCGTCGTCCACCCGGTAGCTGGTGACCCAGAAGCCCAGCGGGTTCTCGACCCGGCTCTGATCGTCCATCTCCAGGTTCTGCTTGTAGGTGAACGCGATGGTGGCGATCTTGTTGTCCAGCGGACGGGTCGCCCCGTTCTGCTTGTTGTAGAGGCTGCGCTGGAACCGCACGGTGGCGCCGCGCGGCGTCTTGCCGGGGCCGCCGCCGACCAGCTGGATGCTCAGCAGCTTGATGCGGATCGCCTGGTCCTTGCCGAACTGCTTGATGAGGCTGTCTGGATTGCTGTTGGCGAACAGCTGCACGTAGGGCGCCTTGACGCCGGCTGCTGCCATCGTCTGTACCGTCTTCCAGTCGCGCAGGTTGACCAGCTCCAGGTCGTACGACTCGCGCGCCAGCACGAAATGCGCCACGTTGCTGCGGTTGACCGCTTCGCGCGTGGTGATCCCGCGCATGGCGAAGTCGCCGTCCAGCCGCGCTACCGTGGCGGTGCCGGTGTAGGCATCGGCCATTACCAGATAGGGAACTTTCTGCTTGAGCGGCAGCATGAAGTAGTAGCCGCCGGAGAGGACCAGCACCAGCGCAACGGCTGTCCAGGCCACCCACCACGCTCGACGCTCGCTGCGTTGCGCCAGCTCGGAAATGGTCAGTTCGAACCGGGTCGATTGCGCCACACTGCGTTCGATCGCGGTGCCGGATGTCTTCTTCCCTGCCATCAGCAAGGAACCTCATGCGGGGCGAGGGCGGGATGCCTGGGATTCATGGCAGGGCGTTTCCGGTCTTGGAGTTGTCGTTCGATGCTGTCGGCACGGAAGGCGACGGGCGGTTGGTCGAACGCACCACGATCTCGTCCGGCCCGATGCTGACCTGGACGCCCTGCGCGGCGTAGATGCCGCTGAGCCTGGAGACGGCGGCTTCCAGGTCGGCGGTGCGAATCGTCGCCACGGGCGTGTACAACGTGACGTCGTAGTTCAGCTCGTAGCGCAGCGTGCGGTTCGTGTCGGTCGCCCAGCGCGTGAGCATCGCCTTCAGCGTGCCGTCGATGGGCGCGGCGAAAAAGGTGTACTGCGGATGCAACGGTATCTCGGTGGGCTCGGAGCGATACCGGTTGACCGGGCGCCACGAGCCGCTGAAGTCCTTCGCAGGCGGGGTGCCACAGGCAGCGAGGAGCGTGGTGGCGAGCAGCAGCCCGCCGAGCGCCGTTCGGTTGGAAATCTTTTCTTTCACTTCAACCCCGGAGATCAGTGCGGACGCTGGCCGGACATGGCCAGCGAGGTGTCGCCGATGTTTCGACGGGCAAGCCGGCGCCAGGCCCGGACCGTTGCCGGTCTGCGCGTTCAGTCGTCTTGAATCCGGAAAGGGATTGCTCCCGGTTCCCCTGCAAACCATGTCGAGTACACCAACAGTCCAATGTCGTGAGTCAGTTGCGTACCCGGTCCGATGCCGGGTACGCAACACTTGTACTTCTCGGGTGCCAGGCGTGGATCGCGGCTGCGTGAAGCAGCTGCGCGCCTGGCGAGATCTCGATTTCCCTGATCGAACGGTCGCCATGATCGAGAGCAAGCCGCGAGTCGTCAACCGAATCCGCCTAGGAAAATTTCCTGCCTCATGTGATCTGACTCGCACTTGTTCCGACGTAGTCACTCTCACTTTCACATCGATCGCGCCGTGGTGAACAGACATATTCTGCGTTGTGGAAAATTGCTTGAAACCCCATGATTCATGTTGTTTCCTGCGCCTCTCCGATCAACCTGATGCGGCAAGCCGGCAATGCCCGTGCACTGGTTTGCGGCACCGAGAGCGGCGGCAGGACTCCTACGACGCGAGAGGTTCTTGCCGGTCTCGATTTCGGAATGCGCCTACACCCCGCTGTGGCGCGCGGACAGTCGAAGAGCTGCGGCGCCGCTTCGCGACGGGCGGCTTGAGAACGTTGTTGGCGGTACGCAGACGGACGGCCAAATGATGTGTGCCGTGACGATCTGCACCGACGCGGGTGAACATCAGCGGCCTTGACACCTTTGCCGCATGACGTCGAAGATCGTCGACCTCACGTATCCAGGGAAGGAGGGGGAGATGGGTGTCTTGCGAACCAGGGTTGCGGGAGTCGTCGCGCTGCTGCTGTTGGCGCTGACCGTTGGACTCTATCTCGGCGGCCTGCTCACGCTGTGGCTGCTCCGGCAGCCGGCGCCGCTGCATTTCACCACCTATGTCGAATACTGGCAGGCACTCGGCCAGCCGGACTGGCAACCGTTTGCCGGCAAGATCCGGTTGGCCGGTGGTCTCGGTTTCGGTTTGCCGTTGCTGTCGTGGGCGATCGTTGCGGTGTTGATCCTCAAGCCCCGCGCCAGGGCCTTCCATGGCGATGCGCGCTTTGCCGGTCGCGGCGACCTGGCTCGCGCCGGCCTGCTCAAGCCGTCGCCCGAAGGCGTCATCATCGGCAAGGCAGGCGGTGATTACCTTTATCTCGGCGGCACGCGGCACATCGTCATGACGGCGCCGACGCGCACCGGCAAGACCACCTCCATCGCGATTCCGGTGCTGCTGACTTACCGGCATTCCATCGTCTGCATGGATCTCAAGGGCGAGTTGTTCCAGCACACCAGCGGATACCGCGCCGGCATCGGGCAAACCATCTATCGCTTCGCGCCGTATGCCGAGGACGGCCGTACACATCGCTTCAATCCGCTGATGGCGATGTCCTCCGATCCGCGCGTGCGCGTGGGCGAACTGCAGACGCTCGGCGCGATCCTGTATCCGGATGAGCCTGGTCAGGACCCGTTCTGGACGTCGCAATCGCGCACTGCCTTCGTGGCATTTGGCTCGTACCTGTTCGAGGCATGGGACGACAAGGTTCGCCAGAATCTTCACGGTTCCGACGGCCGTCCCATCGACCCCAACACGCACGACGCCTTCCCCAGCTTCGAGCGTATCTATCGCTTTTCCGCCGGCGATGACGGCGAGCTAAAGGCGTTCCTGCAGGCGCGGCTCAAGGAACCGTTCGTCAGCACGGCCACCCGAGCCGCCCTCACCAGCCTGACCGGCATGGCCGAACAGACCTTCGCCTCGGTGATCGCCACCACCCAGGCGCCGCTGCAACAGTTCCTCAGCCCGATCCTGGCCGCAGCCACCAATGCCTGCGATTTCGACGTGGACGTCCTGCGTCGACGCCCCGTTACCATCTATGTGGTGATTCCGCCGCAGAAGCTGGGCGAGGCGCGCCGGCTGCTCAACATCTTTTTCTCCACCGTGATCGGACAGAACCTGCGGCAAACCCCGCAGGATGATCCCGCGCTCAAATACCAGATGCTGCTGCTGATGGACGAGTTCACCGCGATGGGGCGGGTCAATGTGTTGTCCGAGCGGATCTCGCTCACCGCCGGTTACGGCATTCGTGACCTGTCGATTATCCAGAGCCTGTCGCAGCTGGACGCGACCTACGGTGCGGACGAGGCACGCACCTACATCACCAACCACGCCGCCAGCATCGTGTTCACTCCGCGCGAGCAGCGCGATGCCGAGGAGTACTCCAAGATGCTTGGTGACACCACGGTCAAGCGACGCACCCGCAGCACCGGCAAGCAAGGCACCAGCTACAGCCACACGGAAGAGCGACGCCCACTGATGCTGCCGCAGGAGTTGAAGGAGCTGCCAAACGACGAGGAGATCATCTTTCTCGAGGGTTGTCGCCCCATCAAGTGCCGCAAGAACTGGTACTTCAAGGATCGACGACTGAAGCAACGTATCGTTCCGCCCGTGGCCGTGCGGCCGATCTCCGCGGCTGGAGAACATCCCATGCCCGGCAAGACCCGGCAGGCCATTGCGGCTGCCGTCAGCTTGGCGTTGGCGGCGTGCGCTTCGCCATCCATTTCCAACGCCGCCGCTGCGGAAAGCAGCGCGGCGGTTCATGCCGCCCCCGCCATCGGCGTCAAGGCGCAGCACGTGCCAAGTACCCTTTCGAACGGCTGCCGACCTTGATCGGCCAGAGCCGGGGCATGGCCGACATGACGCCGGAACGTATCGGCAAGGTGTTCGGAGAGCGCCTGCGTCGTTGCGGGTCAGGCAATGTCGGGCGTGGCGAGGACATTTCCGGGGCCCGGCCGTGGAACATGGACCGTCGGGATGCGGTGGGCGGCAATCCGTTGCAGTGGGTTTCGGGCTCTTGCCCCGATCCAGGCGTTTCGTCGCCGGTGGTGATCCGGCGGAGCGTATGACGATCAGGGAAAGACAGACGCGATTCGGCTGCCGCTGGCCAAGCTGGGGCTGGTGGATCGTCTGTTCGACCGCGACGACGTGATGTTCCTCTCCGCCCATGAACTCGGGCACGGCCCGAACTGCCAAGGAACGTCGGGATACTCGTGCGAACTTCGCTCGCGGTGTGCGCGACAGCCCACAAGGTGTGCTTCCTGCCGGCCAGGTGCGGCCGCGGGGCTGAGCTGGCCGGCGGGGCTGCCCGGTGGCGCTGAGGCGAGCGGAGCCGTCGACCGAGAATGGCGCCTGGTCCGGCGCAATAATGACGCGGCCTTCGATGCGCCACGGCCACGAAAAAGACCGCCCTGAGGCGGCCTTGATCGTTGTTCTTGGTCGGGGAGACAGGATTTGAACCTGCGACTTCTACGTCCCGAACGTAGCGCTCTACCAGGCTGAGCTACACCCCGTGGGAAGCCGCGTATCTTAATCGCCGGCCGAGGGGTTGGCAACTGGTCGGCTTGTCGCGGGGCGGTCGGGCAGCAGGCTGGCGAGGCGCGGGTGCAGCAGGTCGTGGCGCCAGCCGTCGAGGGATTCGGGCCATTCGGCGGTGACCACGTATTCCTCCAGCACCTTGCGCGGGCACAGCAGGCCGGGCGGCAGGTCGAGTTCGGTGGCGAGCGTGTCGACCGACTGCTTCATCGCCGCCAGCGCCTGCTTGGCGGCGCCCTGCGGATGGCCGGGGATGCGGGCGGTGGCGTCGATCTCCGCCGGGGTGACGGCGGGCGCGAGCACCTCGAACAGCTCGCTGCGCTGGGCCGAGCGCAGTGCGCGCTGGCCACGGGCGCGTTGCTCCAGTTCGGCCAGCGTGGCCGGCGGTTGCTGCGCCAGGCTGAGGGCGAGGGTGTCGTCCAGCAGCCACGGGCGCGGTACGTCGAGGCGGCGGGCGCAGCTGTCGCGCCACAGCAGCAGCCGGCGCAGGCGGGCCTGCGCTTCCGGGCGCCAGTCGGCCGCCGCGCGCAGGGCGCGCTGGGGCTGCGGATCGCTCTCGCGGTGCACGCGGCGTTTCAGCCGCTCGCAATCCTGCGCGTGCCAGTCGCTGCGCCCGCGCTGCTGCAGACGCTCGGCGAGTTGTTCGTGGATGGCCTTGAGATACACCACGTCCAGGGCGGCGTAGCTGCATTGCGAGGCGGTGAGCGGGCGACGCATCCAGTCCGAGCGGGTTTCGCCCTTGTCCAGGTCCACGCCGACCAGCTCGGCCACCAGCGCGCGATAGCTGACGCCCAGGCCCATGCCCACGAAGGCGGCCGCGATCTGCGTGTCGAACAGTTGCTGCGGGCCAGCCGGCAGCAGCGGCGCCAGCACTTCGAGATCCTCGCTGGCGCTGTGCATCACGGTCACCGCTTTGCCCGCACCCAGCAGCGGTTGCAGTGCGGCGCCGATCGGAAAGGCCAGCGGGTCGACCAGCGCGTGACGGCCGTTCCAGCCCAATTGCAGCAGGGCCAGCTGCGGATGAAACGTGTCGCGACGCATGAATTCGGTGTCGAGGCCGACGGCCGCGTCCGCGGGCAGGGCAGCAAGCCAGGATTGCAATGCGTCGGCCTGGTCGATCCAGTCGGCAGCGGCGGTTTGGGACAGCGACATCGGGACTCCTTCGGGGGCGCCGGCGCGGATTGCCCTGCCGGCGGTTTGTGCCTATGGTGAACGCAGAGCCTGGGCGGGACGGGTCATCCGGCGACGAGGTGCGGCTTGCGGCGCGCGCTTCTGCCGGCATATCGGCGAGAATGGATGCACGCGTCGAACGTCGGTCGGCCGCGTACGATCTCCGCCGCCAAGGTTTTCATTGTTCATACTCCTTGGCACGATAACAGGCCGCAACCGGGACGCCCATCCATGCCACGCAATGCCATCCTGCGCCGTCAGCGTTTCTTCGGTGGGGCGCTGGGCATGATCGTGCTGGGCGTCGCGCTGACGTATCACTTTTTTCCGCAGTGGTTCCACGTGGCGCCGGGGCAGATGCCGCAGCGGGCGATGAGCCTGGGTGACGTGTCGCCCACCGGCAACCTGCCGCCGCAACGCGTGGCGGCGATCAACGAACTGAACGCCGGTCCGCCGCTGACGCTGGCCCCGACCGCGGTGATCGTGGCGCGCAACCGCAACAACGCCAGCCTGCCCGAGCAGAAATCGGCCGAGTCGCCGCAGGTGAAGGAGCTGCTGGCGCGCGCCCTCAAGGCGTTCCATGCCGGCCAACTGGCTGGCGATCCGGAGAGTGCCGCCGCGTTGTTCATGCAGGCGCTGAAGGAAAAGCCGGACAGTCGTCGCGCCGTGCAAGGCCTGTTCGACGTGCGCGCCCGGCTGGTGGCGGAGATCGACCAGGACATCGCCGTCGGCGACGTCGACGCGGCGAAGGAATTGCTCGATGCCCTGCGCACCCTGCCCAATGCGGAGCAGGAAGTCGGGCAACTGGAGGAGAACCTGAAGACGCTGGCCACGGTGCGCCCGATGCTGGCCGCGGCGGCGGCGCTGCTGCAGCAAGGCAAGGCCGACCAGCCCAAGGGCGACAACGCGCTGGAGTTGTACCACCAGGTGCAACAGCTCGATCCGCAGAATGCGGTAGCCGAGCAGGGGATTTTCCAGGTGCAGCGTGCGGTGCTCGATCGCGCCCTGGCGGCGGTCGCGCAAAACGATTTCGCCGGCGCCGAGAAGCAGCTGGCCCGCGCGCAGGCGATCCGTCCGGGCTCGCAGCAGATGCACGACGTGCAACTGCGCATCGACGACATGCGCCGCCAGCGCGCCGCGGGTGTGCTGGCGCAGGCGCGGCTGGCGCTGGATGGCGGCAACCTCGAGCTGGCGACCAAACTGGTCGCGCAGGCACGCGCGACCGATGCCGACCTGCCCGAGCTGGCGCAGGTGGACGAGCAACTGACCAACGCGCGCCTGTACGCGAACTACAAGCCCGGTCAGGTGTTCACCGATCGCTACGTCGACCTGCCCGGCAAGGGGCCGGCGATGGTGGTGGTGCCCACCGGTTCGTTCCTGATGGGGGCGGCGGCTGACAACGAGGATCGCACCGACGCCCAGCTGCCGCAGCACCGGGTCACCCTGGCCAGGGGCTTCGCCATCGCGCGCACGGAAATCAGCGTGGGCGAGTTCCGCGAGTTCGTCCGCGCCAGCGGCTACGTACCCGATTCGACCCGGCTCGGCGGCGCCAGCGTGTACGACGAGCGCAGCGGCGCCCTGCGCGACGATGCCAACGCCAGCTGGCAGGACGACTACGCCGGTCGCAAGGCCGGCGACAACCTGCCGGTGGTCAACATCTCGTGGAACGATGCGGTGGCCTACGCCAAGTGGCTGAGCGAGCGCACCGGCAAGCAGTATCGGCTGCCCAGCGAGGCGGAGTTCGAGTACGCGCTGCGCGGCGGCGCCACCAGCCGCTACTGGTGGGGCGACGCCGCACCCGACCAGAAGGTGGAGAACCTGACCGGCTCCGGCGACCGCTCGCGCAGCGGGCGTCGCTGGAGCAACGCCTTTCGCGGCTACCGCGACGGCTACTGGGGCCCGGCGCCGGTGATGAGCTTCGCCGCCAACCCGTTCGGCCTGTACGACATGGACGGCAACGTCTCCGAATGGGTCGCCGACTGCTGGCACGACAACTACATCCGCGCCCCCGACGACGGCAGCGCCTGGATCAACCCCGGCTGCCGCGTGCACGTATTGCGCGGCGGCTCATGGGGCAGCTCCCCCGACCAGGTGACCTCCGCCTACCGCCAGGGCGCCGACGGCGACGTGCGCAGTGGCCGCGTGGGCTTTCGGGTGGTGCGGGAGTTGTAGGCGCGAAGAGGTCCGGCTGTTTTGTGATGGAGCCTGCAGGGGAGGGCCGATACCACGGACGTAGCGGCCACGTTCGACGTCGAAGATGCCATCGCGGCCGGGCAGGCGGTGCCGGAGCGCCGCTTGAACCGGGGCAGCCACAGCGCTCCCCGATTTGGGTTACGCCGGCGCATGGCCTGAAGCTGGACAGGCCATTCCATCGACATATAGACAAAATGTGTCGATAAATGGTTTGTTCTTCGACGTATTGTGGGCTAATGTCGACGCCTTCGACATGTCGTCAAAACATGTCGATGACTCAGGGGAACCATCGACATGCCTTTTGATCCACAGCGACCCCATGACGACTTGCCGGCGCTGCCACCGGCGGCTGACATCGAATCGCGGCCCCTGCTCAAGGCCTGCATCGAGGCCCGCGCCGCCCTGGCCGAGCTCAAGAGCGTCGGCAACGCCATCCCCAATCAGGCCGTCCTCATCAACACCATCCCGTTGCTGGAAGCCCAGGCCAGCAGCGAGATCGAGAACATCGTCACCACCAGCGATGCCTTGTTCCGCTTCGCCCAGGACGAGCAGGCTGCCGACCCGGCCACCAAGGAGGCGCTGAACTACCGCGCCGCCCTGCGCGAGGGATTCGAATCGCTGGCCGAGCGCCCGCTCGGCACCGGCACCGCCGTGCGCGTGTGCAGCCGCTTGAAGAACCGCGACATGGATGTCCGCCGCGTCCCCGGTACCGCACTCAAGAATGCCGCCACCGGCGAAGTCGTCTACACCCCGCCCCAGGGCGAGGCGCTGCTGCGCGGCAAGCTGGCCAACTGGGAGCGTTTCATCCACGACGCCACGGACATCGATCCGCTGATTCGCATGGCCGTCGCGCATTACCAGTTCGAAGCCATCCATCCGTTCCTCGACGGCAACGGCCGCACCGGCCGCGTGCTCAACCTGCTGCTGCTGGTGGAACAGGGCTTGCTGGCTCAGCCCGTGCTGTACCTGTCCCGCCACATCCTGCGCCATCGCATCGACTACTACCGCCTGCTGCTTGCCGTCACGCGCGACGGCGCGTGGCAGGACTGGATCGCCTTCATGCTCGAAGCGGTCGCCCAGACCGCGCGCTGGACCGGCGCCAAGATCCGCGCGATCCAGGCCCTGCACGCGCAGGCCACGGACTTCGTGCGCACGCACGCGCCGAAAATCTACAGCCGCGAGCTGGTCGATGCCTTGTTCGTGCAGCCGTACTGCCGCATCCAGAACCTGGTGGACGGCGACATCGCCAAGCGCCAGACCGCCTCCGTCTACCTCAAGCAGCTGGCCGATCTGGGCATGCTGGTCGAGGTCAAGGTCGGGCGCGAAAAGCTGTTCCTGCATCCCAACTTCGTCCGCCTGCTCACCAGCGACGACCATCCCGTGCTGCCCTACGGCAACACCGCAAGCCGGAAAGACTGATCCATGACCGCCGATCACTTCGCCCACCTCGACCAATTCGGCGCCGACCTGTGGAAGCTGGCCGACCAGCTGCGCGCCAACTCGGGGCTGGCCTCCAACGAATACTTCATGCCCATCCTGGGCTTGCTGTTCCTGCGCCACGCCACCAACCGCTACTACGCCGCGCGCGAGGCCATCGCCGCCGATCAGGCGGGCGGCAGCATGCCCAAGCGCCCGCTGCGCGATGCCGATTTCACCCAGCGCCGCGCCATGAACCTGCCCGAGGCCGCGCGCTACGACGTGATCCTCAACCAGCACAAGGACGGCAGCCTCGGCCACCCCGACGGCAAGCAGCAACGCGGCAACCACGGCTGGGACGACATCAAGGACACCCCCACCGGCACCACCATCGAGCAAACCGTCGCCGACGACATCCTCGCCAATGGCCCCACCAAAAAAGTCCGCCGCTACGAAGCCCCCTTCACTTTGGCCAACCGCGAAACCGACTACCGCATCGCGTGGGGATTTTTTGCACAACCAGCCGGGAAAGCCATGAATGTCGCCGTCCAGAACGGGAGACCTTCATGACGACCCATCCGTTTGTCGAGCCGCGCGCGCGCCTCATCGAATGGGTGCGCCATCAGCTGGTGGGCGCGTCGCGGGCGCGCGGTTCGGAGGGATCGGATCTCCGCGGCGTGCTGCCAACCGAACGCTTCCCGTGCGGGGCGATCTATCCTGTGTCTTCGTCGGGCGAAGGCATCGATCCGGCAGGGGATGAAGTGGAGGATGCCGAGGCCGCTGCGGGAGCCTCGGGTGAAAGTAATGCCGAACCGGCCATCGTGCGCCGCTACATTCCGCCGTCCTCGCTGGGCTTTTCCTTCTTCATCAAGGGAGGGCGCATCGAGCTGCAACTGTTGTGTTCGGCTGTTCGATATGAACGCACGGAGCGCGATGAGCGCGGACGGTACAAAAACGAATGGACCCGAAAGGTGTTGGTTTCAGAAGCCGACAGCGAGGAAGTTGTCAACGTCACCTGCCCAGACAAGGAACAACATCAAAGCCACGGGGTGCTGGCGGATCGTGCGCGGCTCGACACCATCTGGCGGCCCTTCGCCGATGGGTGGATCGTCACCGTCACGCTCTGCAATACGCAGGTGGTTGCCGACGATACGCGCGAATTCGCATTCGAGCGGGCAGAGAAAACGCTGTTCGAAGCCAACCTCAGGTGCGTGATCGACGCGGGCCACGTGAGCGAGTATCCACGGGTGGATCGCAGCCTGCTTGATGACGAAGAACAGGAAATCGAACTCCAGTACGCTGAGCAGCGCATCCATGCCATCGGGCACGGCTGCGCAGCCGACTGGGTGGTAGCCGATGGCAAGGTGACCGCGCTGCGCACACAGACCGTGCCTGTCTTGGAAGTGCCGCAGATGACCGCCGACACGGGCTCGGGCGGGGACGCGGCATTGTCCTTGGCGGTGCTGTCGCGCCTTGGCGATTGCCCAGACCCGCTTGCGTCCGAGTTGCCTGCTTTCGTGAATGGCTACGCCGTTTGGGCAGGCCGACAGAGGGAGGTGCTTTCCGGGTTGTTGGAGGATGATCGCGCGGCAGGGGAACGCATCTGCCAGCGCATTGAAACGACCGTCAAGCGCATGCGGCATGGTTTGGCGCTGTTGGGCATGGATGTGCAAGTTCGGCTGGCCTTTGCCCTGGCCAATCGCGCCATGCTTGATCAGATGCGACAGCATGACGTCGTGCAAGGCAAGCTGCGTGGTGATGATGCCTATCGCTGGCGCCCGTTCCAGTTAGCCTTCCTGCTCACCGTACTCGAGTCCGCCACCGATCCCGACAGCGAGGACCGCGATACGGTGGATCTCATCTGGTTTCCGACCGGCGGCGGCAAGACCGAGGCATATCTCGGGTTGATCGCCTTCCAGATCGCGTTGCGGCGGTTGCGGCATCCCGATACCGGTGGCGGCACCTGCGTGCTGATGCGCTACACCCTGCGGCTTTTGACCCGCGACCAGTACCTGCGTGCATCGCGTCTTATATGCGCGCTGGAACGGATTCGACGCGAGCGCAATGACCTCGGGACGGAGCCGATCAGTATCGGGCTATGGGTGGGCAAGGCCACCAGCCCGAACACGTTCGCAGAAGCCGCAAAGCGTGTAGCCGAGGCCCGCGCGAGCGGCGACTTGCCGGCGCTGGTGCTCGACCGCTGCCCGTGGTGCGGGCAAGGGTTCGATCCACACACCAGCTACCAGGCCACCGAGCGGCAGTTCGGCTTTCGTTGTGGCAACCCGCAATGCGAGCTTGAGGGATCCTTGCCGTGCAACGTGGTGGACGAGGCGCTCTATGCCAACCCACCGACCATGCTGGTTGCCACCGTGGACAAGTTTGCGCGGCTGGCCTGGGAGGAGCGCGCCGGCGCGTTTTTTGGTGGTGCGCAGTGCCTTCCCCCCGAGCTCATCATCCAGGATGAGCTGCACCTGATCGCCAGCGCACTGGGCTCGGTGGCCGGGCTCTATGAGGCTGGGCTGGATACCGTGCTGCGGCTGCGCGGCATCTATCCCAAGTACGTTGCCTCCACGGCCACGATCCGCATGGCGACGCAACAGGTTCGTCGGCTATACGGGCGCGCGGTGTCCGTGTTTCCGCCGCCCGGATTGAGTCGCGACGATTCGTACTTTGCCCGTACCGTGCCACTGACGCAGCGCCCGGGGCGCATGTACATCGGTTACATGGCTCCCATGCTCAATCGCCAGAAGTGTCTGGCTCCGCTTGCGGCCGCCATGTTGCTGGCACCCCATGCCTTGTTCAAGAACGAGCAAGAGCGAGACGCGCTGCTCGATGCATGGTGGACGATGGTCGTGTACCACGGCAGCTTGAAGGGGGTCGGCAACAGCCACACCGCGTTCGTGAGCGACGTCGGCGAGTTCATGCGCTTGCTGAACCCCCAGTCAGATGCACGCAACCAGACAAGCATTGCGCAGTTGACCAGTCTGCAGACGGCCGAGGAAAACAGCGCAATCTTTACCCGGCTTGCACTGCAGCGGGATGCGGACGGATGCCTAGATGTGGTGCTGGCTACCAACATGGTCTCGGTGGGCTTGGACGTTGGGCGCCTTGCACTGATGACGATCAACGGCCAACCACTAACCACCGCCGAGTACATCCAGGCCAGCAGCCGGGTTGGCCGCAGCGACGTGCCCGGCGTCGTGTTCGTGAACTACTACCGGGACCAGGCGCGCAGCCTCTCGCATTACGAGAGTTTTCGCCCGTTCCACGAAGCCTTCTATCGGTTTGTCGAGCCGACCAGCGTGACGCCTTACACCTACCAGGCGCGCCTGCGCGCACTGCACGCAGCGCTGGTGATCGTTATGCGCCACGCACGCATCGGTCTCGCCGGCAACGACGCCGCAGCGCAGTTCGATCCCACCCATGCTGCCGTGGACAAAGCCATTCGGGAGTTAAAACGACGTTGTAGCCAATCCGCCGTCAACCAAGGCCAGAAAGCAGAGATCGAGGCACATATCGATAGCTTGGTGGCCGCCTGGCGAAATGAAGTGGAGCGGTGCCGTGATTCGAGGCGCGCCCTGCATTATCAGGTGCCGGGCAACGACAATGCAGCGGACAGATTGCTCTACAACCACGATGATCGAATCAGGGGACTTTGGCCAACCTTGCAATCCCTGCGCAATGTCGAAAACTCGGCACTTCTCAAGGTACTTTAAGTCATGTCGAATCATCTGATCCCGATTCGCCTGTCGCACTTGCTTGCACACAGCGGGGTTGGCGCCATCGTGCGCGGCCCCGACGACTTGGTAGTTGTTCGTGATACTCGGCAGTGGACGGATAGGTTAGGGCAGCCCGGGGGCAACGTTATCCCCTATGTGGAGCGTGTTCGCGCGGCACTGGGAGTCACCGAAGTTCTCCGGGAGCCTCCCGTGGCGCGGGAGGGCGCACATGGTCAGGTGGACGGTGTTTGCGTGCCGGTATCGCGCTTTCCGGCATGGGCGCGTTGCCCGAACTGCGGCGCGCTCTACCTGAATCCATGGCGGGTAGACGGTGACGAATCGCCGCGATGCGATCGGCAGGCGTGCGGGAGGAGACCTAAACTTGTGCAGGTGACATGGGTGCTGGCCGACCCGGCTGGCTATCTCGCCGAAGTGCCTTGGCATTATCTGGTCCACAAGGACGTCCGTTCACCGGAGCAACGGGGATGCAACGTCAAGGACAGGCTGCGACTGGTTGAAACCGGAGCGTCACGATCCTTGCGTTGCGATGCCTGCCGAGCCGAAGCACTATTTCGTGGCGATGAACGTCTGGGTTTCGGAACGGGTCGCCAACAACCCTGGACGAATGATGACATGGCACTCGCCAGGGAGCTGCCGAATGCCGGGCCCGATCACCTTGCGCAGGTACTGGCGATCAATGACACACGCGTCTACTCGCCTGCCTGGGCGCTTGCACTGGTGATCCCGCCCGAGTCACGCGTACGCAAAGGGACGGCCGTGGACCGCCTGTACCGCAGTACCCAGGATCGTCGGACCATCGACGCCGCGCGGGCGCCTTTGGCAAGGAGGGCAGCGATCCGACAGATCGCAGAAGCCTATCGCTGCACGTCGGAAGAGGTCGAATCGGCCATGCTGGATATCGATCAAGGCTACCCTTCGTACGATGCGGTCTTCACTCCCGGACAGTTGCGGGAAAGCGAGTTCGATGCGTTTTTGGAGACTCTGGCCGATCAGCGGCCCGATGAGGATCTGGTCACGCATGACCAGACCGAAGCTTGGCAGGCATTGGCCTGTGACGAGACAACTGGCGAAGAAATGCGTCAGCTCGTTCGTGGGGTGAAGCGCATGGTGCGCGTGGGTCGGCTAAAGGCTGTGAAGGTGTTCAAGGGATTCAGTCGCCTCAACGGAGAGAACGTTGTACCGCCGGACATCGTGGGCAGCTCCGACTGGTTGCCGGCTGTCGAGCTCTATGGCGAAGGCATCTTCATCGTACTCGACGAGGACCGGCTCTCACGTTGGGGTGATGACGAGGCGGTCAACTTGCGGCTGCGGCAATTGCTCCCTCGCTTCATCCAATCCGGCCTGGATGCGCCCAATCCACTGACAGCCCGCTTCCTGTTGCTGCATACGTTGTCGCACCTGCTGATGCGTCAGATCGAAGCGGAAGGCGGATACCCTGCTGCGTCACTGACAGAAGTCATCTACTGCGCGGAAGCGCCCAAGCCGATGGCCGGGATACTGATCCATGTCGCGGTTCCGGATATCGCAGGTTCTCTGGGGGGGCTGGCCGAAATTGCGGAGCCGCGCCGCTTTCTAGGCATCCTTGTGCGTGCGCTGGAACATGCCCGCTGGTGTTCGCTAGATCCGGTATGCAGCGAGCACGAAGGCCAGGGGCCAGGTCTCCTCAATCGTGCAGCCTGCCATGCTTGCGCACTGGTCCCCGAGCCTGCCTGCGAATACGGCAATACCTTGCTGGATCGCGTGTTCGTCAAGGGTATGGATGGTGGCGTCCCCGCGTTCTTCCGGATGTCCTAGACATGCCCGTCGATCGGACCCGCCGATTTACCCTGCCGAACGCCCAAGACCTGAGCAAGGATCAGGATGCGGCACTAGCCCTGCCGCTGGACGGGCAGCATTTGATCGTGGGAGGGCCCGGAACCGGCAAGTCGGTCGTCGCGCTACTCCGTGTGCGACGCTTGGCGGCCGAGAATGCGAACTATCGCTTTCTCGCATACAACAAACTCCTAGATCAATCGAGTCGGCATTTGTTCGGAGACGACTTGAAGGCGTTCACTCTTGAAACGTGGTTTCGCAAACTTTGGAAGGCACTTTTCAAGGAGCGTGTGCCGCTTCTGCAACCTGATCGGCCCGGTGCGTATCAGGCTATCAATTGGCAGAGTGTCACTGACCGCCTTCAGACCGACGACCTTCCACCACACTCGTTTGCTCTTCCTCTTCTGGTCATCGACGAAGGACAGGACATGCCACCGGCGTTCTATAACGCGCTGGCCAATCTCGGGTTTGAGCACTTCTACGTCGTCGCCGACCAGAACCAGCAGATTCATCCCGACAGGTGTAGCGCTCGGCGGGATATCGAGAATGCTTTGGATATTGCCCATGCAGACACTAAGGAGTTGCTTGCCAACTATCGCAATACCCGTCCCATCGCCCAGTTGGCGCTACATTTCTATCCGGGCGACCCAGCCAGCCCGAAGCCCGACCTCCCTCCGCCGAAACCGGGTGCCTTGACGCCCGAGCTGTGGAGGTACGGCGATGGAGAGGCGTGGACGCTTGAAGGTATTGCAGAACTCATCCTGCAGACCGCGGACCGCAACCCGAGGAAATTGGTAGGGATCATCTGTCCAAACAACCGTATTCGCGAGAAGTTCGTGAGCGCGCTCAATGGCATGAACCCCGCACTCGATCACGACAAGCCGCAGATCGGGACCTTCGTTTCGGGGCAACAGGAGGCTTTGGATTTCGGTCAGGGCGGGATCACGGTGATCAACGCCCAAGCTTGCAAAGGCCTGGAATTCGATACCGCCATCCTGGCGGATATCGATGAACATCTACCCCGGAACAATCCAGACGTGCTGAAGAAGAGGTTCTACGTGATGGTGGCGCGCGCACGCGATCAGATCATCCTTCTGCGCACCGGAAATCCAATGCCGGCCATCGATGATCTCTTACCGCAAGATCAGGCCGTCTTGGCCAGGAAATAAACATGACCACGCGCAAGAAAGTGACAGATCCAGCAAAGCCGCCGGCCAAGCGGACACGCAAGAAGGCAACACCGGAATCAGCGGTAGAGCCAAACCGGCAGCCGGACCTGTTAGGAGCAATCGCGCCAGCCGAATCGACCGAATCTGGGCCCGGAACGCCGCCTGAGGCCCCGGATAGCGAAGCTGAGCAACTCCTCGACCCGGCGCCTGATCGCCTGGAGCCACCGGACCCTTCCATGCAACATCCGGCATCGCCGCCTGCCCTTGAGGAACCGGAGCTAGTCCTTGCAGGGAATTCTGTTCCTTCGGGCGCAGCGGCTTCCGGCCTGGAGCAGGTCGACGTCGCTGCACTAACCTGGCTATTGGCGACGAATCACCTGAACCTGCTTCATATGCTGGCCGCGGGCATGGTCATGGGCCCGGCAGGCTTTGCGGGCAAGCATTATCGTGATCCATCCAGCGAGGTGCCTGGCCTGATTCCCATCTTTCGCGACGGAGTTCCGGAGGCTGCGGTACAGCAGGCCGTCAGTGAGCAAAAGCACTTGCGCGCCTGTATCGCCGAGATCGATCTCGCGAGGCTCGCCGGGCCGGTTCGATTGGTCTCGCGCAATGGCGAGGTTTCCTCCGGGACGTTACCTTTGAGCATCGACTCTGAGACGGGTGCGCTGATTGTGCCGGCACCCTTGCCAATGGCCTTGGCGACACGCTTGGTGTTTCGTTCACCAGCAGACCGCAAGGAGTTCGAAGCGTCCGCACGCAATTTCGCCAACATCGACTTGGCTGGCCTGAGCATTGAGGTGGGCGAGGAATTCTTTTCCTCGGCCGCGCCCATGATCTGGCCCTTGCCCAGACAACCACAAGGCGCCACTCAAGTAGTGGTCGATCAGCCGCCAGCACGCGGAGAGGCTATCGGGGGCGTGCTGGCCATGCTGTACCAGCTTGCGAACCGAAGTGACCTGTGTTGCTCGGTTTATCGCATAGCCAGCGGTGCCGGCACTGCCGACGATTGCGACGCAGTCCAACGCGATGCTGTATTGGCAGAGCTTGCGCAATGGATTGAATCCGGAAGCCCGCGTCCGGAAAGTCCGGTGCAGGCACGGCTGTTCTGGGGTGCGGTACAGGCATTAGTCGATGCACGGCTTAGCGGATCGGCAGAAAGGCCTGTCGACATTGTCCTTGCCTTTCTGGATGACCAGCTCGCCGCACTGCAAGAAGTGCGTTATCAACCCCGACTGGGGCGACTGATCTCCGACATGCGCAGCACGTTCGGTTTAGGCGGCGGCACGATTAGCCAGTTGTTCGAAAGTCACAAGGGAACGCTGTCGCGCCCGTTGTTGCTGTTCTGTCTTCGCGAACACTGCGTGGATCTACTGGAATTCTCGCACCCAGACCTGAATGACGAAGAGCTCGTGCTTGCAGCGGTCCTGTTCGGAGCCCGTGATGGTTGGATTGGATTGCCTGTTGCGTTGCGGACTCCAAAAGGGCTTTCGCGATTCGTGGGACAGAGGATGTTCGAAGCCGAATGCAGTCAGCGTGGCGCCTGGCTCTCGCTGGATCAGACGCCGCCCCGACCGATGCCTCTTCGTGAACTGCTCATTGGGAGCGGAGGTGCCTGGAGCGAGGCGCGCAATACATCACTGGCGAAGGTAGCCGGCCGGATTGGATGGCAAGACTGCATCGTTTCCCGTATTCGTTTGTCGCCAGGGCAGTATCGTCTGAACGTTTCTGCCGATGGCATCGAGGTTGTCGTTCGAGGGGACATCAGGCCGCCGATCGTCGAGATCGACAGAGCTGGCCTCCTGAAGAAGATCTCCCAATGGCCACCAATGCCCAATGACGTCGAAAGTGAAGTGAGAGCGGCACTGGATTCCAGGGGCTGATCATGAGAATGATCCCAAGTCAGCCGCTGGATACTCGAAGCCGGGCGGAGCTGCAAGTTTTCGACCAGTTACGTGCATGCTTTTCTGGAGCAGATCAGCATGGCTGGTTCGCCATGCATTCGCTCAATCTGCCGCAACATGAATACAAGCGCTTTGGTGAAATCGACTTCGTTGTTTGCGGGCCATGTGGCGTGTTCGTATTGGAAGTCAAAGGTGGCCGCGTATCCTGCCACGATGGTGTCTGGGAGACACAGAATCGCCATGGGAACATTGACCGCCTTGCGGAATCACCATTCCGGCAGGTCGAAGGCGCACTCCATGGTTTGCGGAAGAAACTGCCAGCCGAGCTAGCATCCGCCTTCGTCTTTGGGTATGCGGTAATCATGCCGGATGTGGGAGGTCTGCCCGAAAGTGCCGAATGGGATAGGGCGGTTCTCGCAGATGCCAGGAACTTTCGCGAGTTTGAGCATTGGCTGAAGAAATTGATTTCCCATTGGCGCAGCAAGGACAGGAACGACTCGAAGGCGAGCCCAGAGCAATTGCGCAGGCTGCAGCAGTTCATGCGCCCTGAGTTCGAGGCGGTGATGCCATTGCATGCATCGGCGCATGCGACCGAAGTGCGCATTGCTCAGCTGACCGAGGATCAGCTTCGATACATTGACGTCGTCGAAGCCAACGATCGCGTCATTTGTTCGGGGGGAGCCGGGACAGGAAAGACGATGCTGGCGCTGGAACTTGCCAAGCGTTGGAGCGCTGCTGGTATGAAGGTTGCTCTGACCTGCCACTCCCCGTGGCTCAAGACCTATCTTGAGAATGCCGCTACACCCGGGGTTACGGTGTCACTGGCAAACTCCGCTCCCGTCACCGCGAGGCGCGCCGGTATAGAAGTGTTTGATGCCCTGATCGTTGATGAAGGCCAGGACGTGCTGAATATGGATGCTTTGGAGCGCCTGGACAGTGTTCTGCGTGGCGGGCTTGATGGCGGTCGTTGGAGCTTCTTCCACGATGCAAATAATCAATCCGGGCTGTGCGGCGAATATCAGCCGGATGCCTACGAGTATCTTGCGGCTCTTGGCGCTGTCTGCATTCCATTGAAAACCAACTGTCGCAACTCGTTGCCCATCCTGGCGCGGGTGCAGAAGGCGCTCGACGCAGATGTAGGTGCGTCTGCTGTTGGGAATGGCCCTCCGGTGCGTGAGATAACGGTTGCCGGCAGGGAGGATGCCGCCGTCGCGTTGCACAACGAGTTGCTGAAACTGATCAATGACGAAGGCTTAAGCCCCTCAGATATCGTTATTCTGTCGCCAGAGACCTATTCGCAGTCTTGCGCGGCATTGATGCCGGAACATGCGGGGGTGCACGTTGCGGTACTGGATGCCTACTCTCCCCGAGGTGCTGGCAATGGCGCTATCGGTTTCGCGCAGATCGAGAGCTTCAAGGGGTTGGAAAGTTCAGTTGTATGGCTGGTCGACATGTGTGCTCCGAGCATGAAGTCCCCCTTGCGGTCATCGCACTATGTGGGAATGACCAGGGCACGCGCCCTGCTTGGAATGATCCACGTCGATCCACACGGGGGATGACGGTTGCCCGTGCGCGCTTCGCGCCCGCTACATTGCAAAGGCCATCAACACGATCGGATCGACGGGCGGGGACTGCTCCCAGCGGCTTCCGCGGCTCTGCGGTCGGGATGCAAGTACACAGTTCAAATACTGACTCGATCTGCCGCACAAGTTCCTATCGTTCTGGGCAGGAAGCCTTCACCGCTCGCCATGCACCGTGGCTGGCGCAATTGCCGCGCGTCCGCCATCCCATTCGCTCTTGAGGCGCTGGAAGAACTCCGGTTCGACGCGGTGGCGGTGTTCCGCCAGCGTGTCGCTCATGACCTGGCTGATGCGCTCGATCACGCGCTCGGGCGATCGCACGTGGCACAGGGTCTTGCCGAAGTCGAGCAGGGTTTCGCGGCTGGGATAGTGTTTGCTCCTGGCGAGTTTCAGCGCCAGCGTGCGGTCGGCGTACAGGGCGCCGGTACGCGGGTTGATGTCGTCGTGGCGGCAGTGGTCACCATGTCGTAGAGCGGCGCCAGGCGTGGCCGCTCGGCCTGCGGATGGGCGTAGAGCAAGCCGAAGTCTTTCTGGTGGGCGTCGCCGTTGCGCGCGGCAAGGGACAGCACGAGGTAGTTGGACCGCTCCGGGTCACTGCGGGGCAATTTGGGCCTCGTCAGCGACTAGTCGGCGCGACGATCTCATTCACACAAATACCGCCAAAAGTACCGTCAGATACCGTTGGATTCCCTGCGGTCCTAATGAGACCGATTGAAAACCCTTCAGGCATGAAAAAGCCCGCTGTTATGCGGGCTTCGGGTGTTTCGTGGGTCTCGGTGATGTTGCCTGAAACCCTCAATTGGTACCGGTGAGAGGACTCGAACCTCCACTGTGTCACCACAAGCGGATTTTGAGTCCGCCGCGTCTACCATTCCGCCACACCGGCATGCGTGAGCGGGGAATTATGCCGGGTTCAGTGCACGCGGTCGAGACCCAGCTGGCGCACGTCGCGGCCGTACCAGCGGTCTTCGGGCAGTGGCTGGAATACCGAGCAGCGAACCATCGGGCCGGAGTAGACGTGCAGGCTCACGGTGACGGCGTCGTCGCTGGGGTTGCGGATGCTGTGGTATTCGTGCGGCGGGATCAGGCTGCCGGCGGAGCCGGTGCCGGCCTGGATCGAGCCGACTGCCTGGAAGCAGTAGCGTTGCGCATCGTGCTCCAGCAGTTCGTACTGCACGATCTCCAACGCGCCGTTCCAGACGCCCTCGACGCACCACATGCCATCGTGGTCGTGGATCGGCGTGCCCTGGCCCGGCCCCCAGGTCATCGCCACCACGCAGTAGCCGTGGTCTTCGCTGCGGTACAGCTCGCGGCGCGCGTAGTGCTCCGGGTTGGCCTCGAACACGCATTCGGGCAGGCGCACTGCCTGCTCGCGGATCAGCCGGCACAGGCTCTGGCGCAGGCTGTCGGTGAGTTCGTGGGTGGTGGGTTTGGCCACGGCGGCGTCGATCGCGTCGATCAGGGTGCGGCTGCCGGGGAAATCCAGGGTGAGCATGGCGGTCTCGGATGGGCGAGTGGCGGCCAGAGTCTACCAGTGCGGCGATGGCGCGGCCGCCAGGCGGTTCAGGAATCCGCCGATGGCGGGGCTGTAGTGCTCGATGTCGACCAGGAAGGCATCGTGGCCCTGGGGCGAATCCAGCGCCACGAATTCCACCCTGGCGCCGGCGGCCTGCAGGCCTTCGGCGATCTGCTCCTGCTGCTGCAGCGGAAACAGGATGTCGGTGCTCACGCCGATCACCATGGCCTGTTCGATGCAGATGCGCTTGAGCCCGTCGTGCACGCTGCCGTGGCCGTACTCGGCGATGTCGAACCAGTCGCTGGCGCGCGACAGGTACAGGTAGCAGTTCGGATCGAAGGTACGCACGAAACGCCTGGCGTGGCCTTCGAGATAGGACTCCACCTGGAACTCGCGGCCGAACGGTTCGTCCTCGCGCTGCTCCGGATCGAGCCGGATGCGCGCGAAGCGGCCGTTCCATTCCATCGCGGAGCGGTAGGTGATCACGCCGAGCTTGCGAGCGATGCTCATGCCGATGTCGGGGTAGTTGGCGTCGTCGTAAACGCCTTCGTTCCAGTGCCGGTCGAGGCGGATGGCCTCGCGCTGCAGGGAGCGGATCGCGATGGCGAACGGCTGCGCCTGCGGCGCGGTATCCACGCTGATGTGCGCGCGCACGCTGCCCGGGTGCAACAGCATGTAGGCCAGCGCGCTCATGCCGCCCATCGAGCAGCCGATCAGGCAGGCCAGCTGCGTGATGCCGAGGCTGGCGACCACGGCGTGCGCGGCATTGGCCACGTCTTCCAGCGCCAGCTCGGGAAAGCTCAGCCGATAGGGCTCGCCCGTGGCAGGGTCGAGCGACGCCGGACAGGTGGAGCCCTTGTCGCTGCCCAGCGAGTTCACGCAGATCGCGAACCAGCGATCCGTGTCGATCGCCTTGCCGGGGCCGGCCATGTCCTGCCACCAGCCGGGCGACGGGTCTTCATCGCACGAGGTCATGTGTGCACTGGGCGACAACCCGGTGAGCACCAGCACTGCGTTGTCGCGCGCTGCATTCAGCGTGCCCCAGGTTTCGTAGGCGACGTGCGCGCCGTGCAGTTCCCCGCCGCGCTTCATCGGAAACGGCGAGGGCAGGTTCAGATAGCGGCGCGCGTCGCCCATCGTCAGTGCACCTTGTCGATGGTGATGGCGACCGGCGTCTTGCGTGCGACGTCGACCACGCCCGCATCGCCTTCGAGGTCGCCGGGCGCGGCGGTGGGCTGGCCGTCGTGGCTGATCCGCGCGCCGACGAAAACCCGTGCCACCGACGACAGCTTGAACGCGGGCGTCATCGCCATGGCGTCGTTGAGAGTGACCGTGGCGGGCAGCTTGACCGGCTCGATCCGGGCCACCGCCAGCGGCATCGGCGGGCCATCCGGCGCGCGCGCGTAGACATAGAGCACGTCGCCCTTGGCCAGCTTGCCCTGCAGCGACGGCGCCAGGGTGACGGTGACCCGCAACGAAGCACCTGCCGGCACAGCCGCTGCGGCGCTGCCGGAGGCACCGGCCGGTGCGCCGCCGGCGCGGGCGTCGGCGATGGCGATCTGTTCGGCGACGGACTTCGCCACGCTGGAGCCGGGTTCGAGCTGCGGTTGCAGCAGGCGCCAGGTGGCGGCAGCGTTGCGGTAGTCGCCGCGCTGGAAGTCGCTGATGCCGAGCAGCCACAGCCCGCGCTGGTTGTCCGGGTGCTGCTTCACCGCACGCTGCAGCAGCTCGCGGGCGCGGCCTTCGATCTGGTGGTCGGCGCGCAGCATCGAATCGCTTTCGGCCCAGCCCACCATCGCCTCGGCGTTGTTGGCATCGAGCTTCAGCACGTGGTCCCACGCATCGCGCGCGTCGCCTGGCTGGCGCATCATCGCGCTGGTCTGTGCCAGCAGCATCCAGCCTTGCTGATCGTCGGGCTGCTGCGCCAGGTGCTCGCGCAGCTGGGCGATCGCCTGCGGCAGGCTGATCGGCGTCTGCGCCTGCGCAGAGACCCCGTTGAGTGCCGCCGGCGTGCCGACCTTGAGGTAGAGCACGCCGGCACCCAGCGGCAGCAGCAGGGCGATGGACAGGCTCAGCACGAACACGCTGCGAGCGCGGCCGGAGCGGCGTCCCTCGCGCACCAGGGGCACGAGCAGGACAGCCAGCGCCAGCGCGACCATCAGCGCGGCCACCACGATAAAGGCGATTTTCACCAATCTTCCCCGTTGTCGGCGCTGTCGCCGACGGTCGTTGTGTCAACGCCTTCGCGCCTGCGTTTGCGGATCGCCACCAGCACCACGCCGGCGCCGGCCAGCAGAATCGCCAGCGGCCCGAACCAGAGCAGCACGGTGCCCGGCTTCAGCGGCGGGTCGTACAAGATGTAATTCGAATAGCGCGCGACCAGGTATTGCTTGATCTCCTCGTCGCTCTTGCCCTGCTGCATCAGCTTGAAGATCTGGTTGCGCAGGTCGCGGGCGATCGGCGCATTGGAATCGGCCAGCGTCTCGTTCTGGCACATCGGGCAACGCAGCTGGTGGGTGAGATGCTGGAAACGCAGTTCCTGCGTGTGATCCGTGAACGGCATCGGCTCGATCGCCTGCGCGTGGGCGATGCCCGCGCACGTCAGCAGCGCGATGAAGAACGCGAACAGCAACCCGCGGGCTGGCGATGCCCGATTCCCGATGCCCGGTTTCACGGCGTCTCCTTCAGCATCGCGGCGATCGCCGGCTTGACCTTGGTCGCCAGCACGTCCGGGGTGATCGGCCCGATGTGCTTGAAGCGGATCACGCCCTTCGCGTCGACCAGGAAGCTTTCCGGCGCGCCGTAGACGCCGAAGTCGATCGCGGTCTGGCCGGACTCGTCGGCGATCAGCAACGCGTATGGGCTGCCGTGCGCCGCCAGCCAGGCCTTGGCGTCGGCCGGCGCATCCTTGTAGTTGTAGCCGACCAGCTTCACCCCAAGGCTCGGCGCTGCGGCGGTCAGCACGGGGTGTTCCACGCCGCACTCGATGCACCAGCTGGCGAACACGTTGAGCAGGTAGGGCTGGCCGAGCAGGTCGGCCTTGCTCACCGTCTGCGTCGGCTCGTACAGCTTGGGCAGGTTGAACGCGGGCGCGGGCTTGTTCAGGAGCGGCGTGGGGATCGCGTTCGGATCGTGGCGCGTGTTCCACCAGATGCCGAACCCGAACAGGCCCACCAGCAGCATGAAACCGATGAACGGCAGCAGGCGATTCATGCGCGGGTTTCCTGTGGCTGCAGGTCCAGCGAAGCGGTGGCATCAGCCGTGCGCTTGAGACGGAAGCGCTTGTCTGCGGCGCAGACGAAGCCACCCAGCATCATCAGCAAGCCGCCACCCCAGATCCAGCGCACGAATGGCTTGTAGTAGAGGCGCAGCGCCCACGCGCCTTCGATGTTGCCGGCGTCCATCGGCTCGCCCAACGCCACGTACAGGTCGCGGAACACGCCGGCGTCGACCGCCGACTCGGTCTGCACCTGACCGCGCGGGTAGGTGCGCTTCTGCGGGTGCATGACCGCAATCTGCTTGTCGTCGCGGGTCACCGTGATCACGCCCTGGTCGGCTTTCCAGTTCGGGCCGGTGGTGCGGTGCACGCCATCGAAGCGGAAATCGTAACCGCTGATGTGCTGCGTTTCGCCCGGCGCCATGCGCACGTCGCGGGTCACGCTGAGCGATTCGGTCAGCAGCACGCCGGCGACGAACACCCCCACGCCAAGATGCGCCAGCAGCATGCCGGCCATCTCGCCCGGATAACGGCGGCCGCGCGGCACGTCGCGCCAGCGCTTGTAGGCATACAGCAGCACGCCCACGCCCAGCCACACCAGCGCCGCGACGCCGACGATCGCCTTGAGCTTGCCGTCGACGAAGAACGCCGCCACGATCGCGCAGGCCGCCGCGGCAACGCCGACGCGCAGCAGGATCTGCTTCAGCAGCGGCGATTCGCCCTTGCCCCAGCGCAGGAACGGCCCGAACGGCATCAGCAGCACGACCGGCAACATCAGCAGCGGGAACAGGAAGCCGAAATACGGCGGGCCGACCGAGATCCGGCCCAGGTTCAGCGCGTCGCCGATCAGCGGGAACAGCGTGCCCAGCAACACCATCGCCGCAGCCACCGCGAACATCAGGTTGCCGATCAACAGCACGGTTTCGCGCGACAGCAGCTGGAACGCCTTGCCGCCGGCCACCTTGGGCGCCCGCAACGCGTACAGCAACAGCGAGCCGCCGACCACGATGGTGAGGAAGATCAGGATGAACACGCCGCGGCGCGGATCGGAGGCGAACGCGTGCACCGAGGTCAGCACGCCCGAGCGCACCAGGAAGGTGCCCAGCAGGGACAGCGAGAACGCGAAGATCGAGAGCAGGATCGTCCACGCGCGCAGCGAGCCGCGCTTCTCGGTCACCGCCTGCGCATGGATCAATGCCGCGCCGACCAGCCACGGCATGAAGCTGGCGTTTTCCACCGGGTCCCAGAACCACCAGCCGCCCCAGCCCAGCTCCGCATACGCCCACCAGCTGCCGGCGACGATGCCCAGGGTGAGGAAGGCCCAGGCCACGTTGGTCCACGGTCGCGCCCAGCGCACCCACGCCTGTTCCAGCTCGCCGCCGAGCAGGCCGGCGATGGCAAACGCGAAGGCCACGGAGAAGCCGACGTAGCCGGTGTAGAGCACCGGCGGGTGGAAGGCCATGCCGGGGTCCTGCAGCACCGGGTTGAGATCCGCGCCGTCGCCGGGCATCGGCAGCAGCCGGCCGAACGGGTCGGAGGTAAACACGATGAAGGCGAGAAAGCCCACCGCAATCAATCCCATCACCGCGAGCACGCGCGAGGCGAACACTTCGGGCAGCTTGTAACTGAACGCGGCCAGCGCCACCGTCCACACGTTGAGGATGAAGATCCACAACAGCAGCGAACCCTCGTGCGCGCCCCACACCGCGGCGATGCGGTAGTACCACGGCAGCTCCAGGTTGGAGTTGTCGGCCACGTACTGCACCGAGAAATCGAAATGCAGGAACGCCCACACCAGGATGCCGAAGGCGAACGCCACGAATACCGCCTGGCCCGCCGCCGCCGGCCGCGCCACCGCCATCAGCGCGCGATTGCCGCGCCACGCGCCGATCAGCGGCAGGACGCCCTGTGCCAGGGCGAGCAGCAGGGCGAGAATCAGTGCAAGTTGGCCGAGTTCGGGGGTCATGGGTTTGAGCCGGGAATAGGGAATAGGGAGTGGGGAATAGGTGAAAGCGAGGCACCACGCAGTTTCGGCGCGTTTCGGTGCAGCAATTGACAGCAGGGAATGGTGTGCACGGCTTTTCCGATTCCCTATTCTCGATTCCCTATTCCCGGCTTCTCGGCATGCGCCTTGGCCATCGCGTCCTTCAGTTCCTTGGGCATGTAGGTTTCGTCGTGCTTGGCCAGCACTTCGGTGGCGACGAAGCGGGCGCCGGCCATGTGGCCGGTGGCAATCACCGACTGGTTGTCGCGGAACAGGTCCGGGAGGATGCCGGTGTACTCCACCGGCATCGCGCCGCCGGCGTCGACCACGGTGAAGGTGACCTTGAGCGAATCGCTGGAGCGCTGGATCGAGCCGGCCTTGACCATGCCGCCGAGGCGAAAGGTCTTGTAGCCGCTGGCCTGGCCGGACTGCACCTGGCTCGGCGTGAGCAGGTAGTTCATGTTGTTCTGCAGCGCCACCACCACCAGCACGGTGGCTAGCGTGGCCGCGGCGAGGATCAGCAAGACGATGACGAGGCGGCGCTTGCGGGTGGGGTTCATGGGCATGGCAGGTCTGTGCCGGTCAGGCGGACGGCGTGGAAGGAGGTGAATGACGTTGCTGACGGGCACTCTGACGGGCCAGTCGCGCGCGAAGTTCCCGCAGCACGCGGTGGCGGCGCAGTCCCGGCGCGAGGCTGTCCGCAACCAGCACGATGAAGAACACCGCGTAGGCTGGCCACACGTAGGCGGCGTAGCCGCCCATCCTGAAGAAGGCGGCGGCCTCGCCGCCCGCGGCGAAAAATTGCTGCAGCGCGCTCATCGGTCGGCCTCTTCTTCGGCAATCTTGCGTACCCAGTCCTTGCCGCCTTCCATGTCCAGCAGGTCGGTACGCGCACGGCGGAACAGGCTGCCGGCGTAGTAGAACTTGGTCGCCAGGGTCATCGTCAGCAGCGGCCACAGCATGTCCCACGCCATCTTCGACTGGCCGAACACGTTGACCGTGCTGCCCTGGTGCAAGGTGTTCCACCAGTTCACCGAGAAGTGCACGATCGGCACGTTGATGACGCCGATGATGGCCAGGAAACCGGCGGCGCGCGCGCCCTGGCGGCGATCCTCGAACGCGTGGTACAGGCCGATGACGCCGAGATACAGGAACAGCAGCACCAGCTCGGAGGTCAGCCGCGCGTCCCAGGTCCACCAGGTGCCCCACATCGGCTTGCCCCACAACGAGCCGGTGACCAGGGTGATGAAGGTGAACGCCGCGCCGATCGGCGCCGATTGCATCGCCACCACCTCGGCCAGCTTGATCCGCCACACCAGCGCGACGAACGAGGCCACGCCCATCACCGCGTAGATGAACATGCTCATCCACGCACTGGGCACGTGGATGAAGATGATCCGGTAGGCGTCGCCCTGCTGGTAGTCGGCGGGCGCCAGCACCAGGCCGCCGTACAGCGCGACCGCGCCCAGCAGCAGCGCCAGCGCCATCGCCCACGGCTGCAGCGCGCCGGCGAAGCGGTAGAACGTCGGCGGCGAGCCGAGCTTGTGCAACCAGAGCGGAATCCAGTCAGACATCATGCGTCCAGGGCAATGCGAAGGGCGGCCGCGCAGGCCAGCGGCGCCAGCACCACGGCGAGCACCAGGGCGGCAGCCAGCCAGGCGATCGGTGCCAGCCACGGCAGCCCCTGTTGGGCGGCAGCCACCGCGCCGGCGGCGAAGATCACGGCCGGCACGCACAAAGGCAGCAGCATCAAGGCGAGCAGCATACCAGAGCGCCGCGTGCCGGCCGTCAGCGCCACCAGCACGGCACCGAGCAGGCTGAGCAGCGGCGTGGCCAGCAGCAGCGCCAGCAGCAGTACCGGAATCACCGCGCCGGGCAGGTGCAGCATCGCCGCCAGCAGCGGCGCGATCACGATCAGCGGCAGCGCGGTGGCCAGCCAGTGGGCGAGGATCTTCATGCCCAGCAGCAGCGCAAGCGGCTGCGGCGACAGCACCAGTTGTTCCAGCGAACCGTCCTCGATGTCGCTGGCGAACATCGCATCCAGCGCCAGCAGCATCGCCAGCAACACGGTGACCAGCACCACCCCGCCGGCAATCCGCTGCAGCAGGGTGTCTTCCGGGCCCAGCGCGAACGGAAACAGCGTGGCCACGATCACCGCGTACAGCACCGGCATGGCGATGTCGCCGCGGCGACGCCAGGCGAGCGCGAGGTCGCGCCGCAGCATCGCGGCGCAGGCGGTGCCGAGGCCCGGCCGGTTCATCGTCGTGCTCCTCCCTCTGCTTGTCCCAAAGGGATTTCCTTCGGTCGCAGGGGAGCGAGTTCACGCATGGGGTTCCCGGCCTCAATCATGCATGCGAATCCGTCGCGGTTCGCCGCCGTGGAAACTCACGGTGCCGTGGCTGGTGACCATCGCCGCGCCACCGGCGTCGGTGTGGCCTTCCAGCAACTCGTTGACCAGCGCGATGCCGATGCGGTCGAGGTTGGCGTAGGGCTCGTCGAGCAGCCACAGCGTGGCCGGCAGCAGCAGCAGGCGCGCCAGCGCGGCGCGCTTCTTCTGGCCGGCGGACAAGCGCCGCACCGGCTCGTCCTCGTAGCCGCGCAGGCCGATCCGGGCCAGCACGGAGGCAGCGTTGGCGCCCTCGCGGCAGCCATGCAGGCTGGCCGCCACGCGCAGGTTCTCGCGCGGGCTGAAGTCCGCCTTCAATCCCAACTGGTGGCCGAGAAACAGGATGTCGCCGGCGGTGGCGTCGCGCTGCAGCGGCGCGCCGCGCCAGCGCAGTTCCCCTTCGCCGACATGCAGCAGGCCGGCCAGCATGCGCAGCAAGGTGGTCTTGCCGCTGCCGTTGTCGCCCTCGATCAGGGCCAGCTCGCCCGCGTGCAACCGGAAATCCAGCGGTGCGAACACCGGTTCGTCCTGGCGACGAAAACTCAAGCCCCGTGCTTCGAGCAGGGGCGCGGCGGCGGGCGTGGCGGTCATCTCCGTGATTGTCCGCAATGGCGATGGCGCTTGTCCATGCGGCGCACTGCCGCTGTCGCGCGAGTGCCGCAGGCGCGCGTACACCGGGCCGTACCCCGGGCCATGCCGGCGCATGTGCTGCCCGGCCCGGCGGCCCGGAGCGTCGGGCACGCCGGTAGCCGGATCGTGCCGGGCAGGCAGGGGCCCGCGTTCGTGAGCGCCGATGCCGGCCGCCGGTCGATGCCGGAACCCGCAAGCCGCATCTGCATCCAAATAGCCATGCAAGGGTCCTCATCTTCGTCCGCGGATGTCACGCGGATCGACTACGCCGCGCTGAACGACGCCGCGCTGGTCCTGCTTGTGACGCATGGCGACCATGAAGCGTTCCGGTACATCATGCAGCGCTTCGGCCCGCACTTGTACCGGATCGCGCGCGGCGTGCTCAAGGAGGAGACCGAAGCCGAGGACATCGTGCAGGAAGCTTTCGCCAGGGCCTATGACAAATTCGACACGTTCCGCGGCGATGCGCCCCTGCGAACCTGGCTGATCAGCATCCTGCTCAACGAGGCGCGCAGCCGCTTGCGCAGGCGGCGCGCGACGGTGGGGCTTGAGCACGTCGACATGTCGTCGCCGGATCCTTTCTGGGTCAGCCGATCCGGGCTTGGGCGCCATGGTGGCGACCCGGTGTCGTTCGCTGCCCGCGCAGAGATCCGTCTCCTGCTGCGGGATGCGATCGACGAGTTGCCCGAGCCCTATCGCACCGTCTTCAGGTTGCGCGAGATCGAAGCGTGCAGCGTCGAGGAAACCGCTGCCCGACTGGCCATCAAGCCGCAGACCGTGAAGACCCGGCTGCACCGCGCGCGCCGGCTGCTGCGCAAGTCGCTGGGCACCACGCTCGGCAACATGCTGGCCGACAGTTTTCCGTTTCTCGGCGTGCGCTGCGCGTGCATGACCGCCGTCGTGATGGCGTGGCTCTCGGCGGAACCAGCTTCCGGCGAGGGCGATTAGCTCCTCCGTGGCCCGGTTGCCGCTGCTTGGTCGCCAGATGCCGGTGCGATCCGCCATCGGCATCACGCCGGTGCAGGGCGCCGACGGGCCACCGCCGGCTTGCCTTGCCCGAATGGCGATCGGGATTGCCTGAAGCGGGCATCCCCCGGCGGCGTCGGGGGATGTCCTCGGGTATCTGGCCAAACCGCGCCGCGGAGCCGGCTTGAACTGCCGGGTCGCGCCCTGCGGATCGTGTCGCATTCGTCCGGTCGGGCGCTCCCGCACGAGCTACAGCGACTTCACGTACTGCGCGACGTCGGCGACCTCCGCGCTGCTCAGGCCGAGCGCCTGCTTCGCGTTGTATTTCGCCACGACGTCGTCGAGCGTGGCCGCCGAGCCGTTGTGGAAGTACGGTGGATGCTGCCAGACACCCTTCAGCGGTGCCGTGCGGTACTGCTTGGTCGCCGTGCGCGATGCGTAGCTCGGCACTCCGGGGGCCTCGGGTTCGCTTGCCACGTCGCTTGCCGGGTGCAGGCGTTCGTTGGCGTCGGTGAACTCGGGGCCGCTGTGGCAGGTGATGCATCCTGCCTTGCCCTCGAAAAGGACCTTGCCGCGCGCTGCGGCCGCGGCGTCGAAGCTGCCGGCCGGTGCGGGTGGCGCCGCGATCGACAGCTGATATGCCTGCAGCGCGGGCAGCTTGGCGGTGACCAGGTCGTCGGTGCCGTTGGTGATGTTGATGCCCGTGCCGACGCGCGCATCGGTGAAGTTGCCGTGCCCGCCCATCTGCGTGACGGCGACATACCGGTTCCAGTAAGCCAGATCGTCGCCATCGCCGGTCGCGATGATCTTGTGGATGCCCTGCAGGCCGAAGGCCGGCGAGATCACCTGCGGACCGTTGATGCCATCGATGTTGTAGCGGGGGTCGTACATGCCCGGCCCCCACGAACTGTAGACGGCCTTTTGCGCCTGGGTCAGCGCCGGCGACAGCGAGATGATCAGCCCGGGATTGAGGTCGCGATTGGGCCAGCCATCCAGGCGCTTGCCGATACCCGGCGCAAACGAGTTGTCGACCGTGGAATGGCACAACGCACAGGTGATTCCGACGCGGGTCAGCGTGCTCTTGCCGTTGACGGTTTCCACGGTGCCCTTGATGCCCACCACCGCATCGAGGCTGATCAGCGCAAGCGTGGTGTCGGGACTGGTCAGGCTGATGCTGCCGTCCTGGATGCCTGCCACGACGGACGGAGGAAGCGCCTCCGCGTCCACTTTCAGGCCGACGGCCAACGCCGTCTTCGGATCGACGGCTGCAGCGATGACGTCGTTCATGTGCAGTGTGTCGGTCCACGTCGTCTCGTCGCCGAACGTGTCGAAGCGGAAGATCTGCTTGCCCTGGTCCAGGAACGCCGTGTCGGTCACGGTCGAGAATGTCCACACGTAATTCGTCGCCAACGCGGCGCCGTTGGTGCCCTTGACGCCGGTCGTGATGGTCGCGGTGCAGGTGACGTTCGCCGCCATGGGTTCGGCCACCTCGGACTGCGGCGGGTTGGTCGGCGATTCGGTGATGCGCACGAACGTGGCTTTCCTCGTCGCCGCATCGTAGGTGACGGACCCGAAGGCAGCCGCGCCGGCCGGGCAGTTCACGTTGAAGGTGGCGTTCTTCAGCGTCGCCGGGTCGATCGCCTGGTCGAACGTGGCGCTGACTTCCGCCGTATTCAGCACGCCCGTCGCGGCATTGGCCGGGGTGGTGGACACCACGGTCGGGGCCGGGACCGGAGGCGGCGTGGCCGCCTGGCCGTGGGGACTGGAGCCGCCGCATCCGGTGAGGCCGACGACAAGTGCGACAGGCAGCGCCGTCGGCAACCATTTCTTGTGCATGAATCTGCTCATCTGCATTCCCTCTTCATTGGATGCACCCAGTCAGGACAAAAACACTCCGCGCAGCGGTTTCCAGCGGCCGCAGCAACCCATGCCGACCGCATCGGCCGGCACCATGGAACTGTCTCTGCGTATCGACGAATCCGCGCAGATCCATCGCTGCGCGGTACCCGCATTGCATCGCGTCGACGCCGGGGAACCAGTCCCCGCTCACCAACCGACGCAGCGGCACGAAGAAGGTTCCCGTCGACGCACGGGACGGCGACAGAGGCATTGCGATCGGCGAACGGGTTTGCCTGCCGCACCGACGATGCGCATGCGCGTCATGCGGAACCTGCGGGCCGCTGCTTGCATCACAACGGAGACTTCAGTGCATCTTCGGGCCGATGTGCCCGCCGAACGCGTCGCGCCTGTGCTGGAGCCGTCTTGCCTTGCCGCCGTGCGCACGCGCAGTGCGGCCGGACATCCGAGCCGCAAGCTCTCTGCACATCCGAGGTGGCGCCACCATGCCGATACGTGTTTCGTCCCAACGCGGTTTCACCCTGCTTGAACTGATGGTGGTCGTGGTGATCCTCGGCATCCTCGCTGCGCTGGTCGTGCCGAAGGTGATGAGCCGGCCGGACGAGGCGCGCGTGACCGCATCGCGGCAGGACATCGCCAGCCTGATGCAGGCCCTGCAGCTCTACCGTCTGGACAACCGGCGCTACCCGACCACCGAACAGGGACTGCAGGCGCTGGTGTCCCGGCCTGACTCCGGCCCGATCCCGTCGAACTGGAAGCCCGAGGGGTACGTCGGGCGCCTGCCGAAGGACCCTTGGGGCCATCCCTACCAGTACCTGAACCCGGGCCTGCACGGGGAGGTGGATGTCTACGGTTTGGGGGCCGACGGTGCACCCGGCGGCGAGGGCAACGATGCCGACATCGGTTCGTGGACGCTGTGACGGAAACCCGTGCCGTGCATGAAGCGATCGTCCGCCAGGGCAAACGCGGCTTCACGCTGCTGGAGATGCTGGTCGTGGTGCTGATCATGGGCATCCTGGCGGGAACCATCGGGGCACGGATGCAACCGGGCGATCGCGACCTGTTGCGGGTCGAGGCCGAGCGACTCGCGCAGCTGCTGGAGCTTGCCGCCCAGGAAGCGCGCATCTCCGGCGCCGCCATCGTGTGGACGTCCGACGGCAGCCACTACCGCTTCTGGCGCCAGGGTGGCGATGACGGGTGGTCCGAGATCCGTGACGACGATGTGTTGCGTGCGCGCAGCCTGCCGCACGGCATGCTGATATCGCAGCTGCGCAACGAAGCCGCCGCGGCGCAGGCGACCATGCGTCTGCAGTTTCCGTCCGACGGCTCGATGTCGGCGTTTTCGATGGACCTGGCGCTCGGTACCGACCATTACGGCATCGCGGCCTCTCCGGTCGGCGACTTGCGCATCGCACCCGGGCAGGGGAAGACCTATGGCGACATGGCAGCGCAATGACGCGCCGGGATTCACGCTGGTCGAAGTGCTGGTCGCCATGACGATCGTCGCGGTGTCGCTGCTTGCCGCGCTGCGCGTGGCCACGCAGGGCGTCAGCCATGCCGACGAACTGCGTGGGCGACTGCTGGCCGGGTGGGTCGCGGCCGATCGCCTCGCCGAGCATCGTGCACGCGGCGACTGGTTGCCGGTCGGCGTGCGAACCGGTGTGCGGCGCCAGGGCAATCTTGAACTCGGCTGGCGCGAGGAAGTATCCGCGACGCCGAATGCGGCATTCCATCGCGTCGACGTCTTCGTCTTCGTGCCGGCGCAGCCAGCGCACTTCCTTGCGCGTTCCACGGGTTTTGTCGTGGATCCCTCGGAGAGCGGCCGATGAACGCCCACCGGTTTCGCGCTGCCCCCGGATTCACCTTGATCGAGCTGCTGTCGGCGCTGCTCGTTCTGTCGCTGCTCACGCTGATGGCCTATCGGGGGCTTGGCGTGGTCATGGCGTCGCGCGACCGCATCCAGGCGGAATCCGCGCAATGGCGGCAGGCGGAGTCGTTCTTCGTCCGCTTTGCGCGCGATGTACGGCTGGCCGCGCCGCGCCCGGTGCGCAGCGATGCCGGCACCTCGCCAGCGTGGCTTGGTCGGCCCGATGCAGCACAGGCGCCACTGCTGGAGTTCACTCGGTTCGCCGGGACGGACGGCGTCGACGTACCGCGGCGCATCGGCTACGGAGTGAACGGTGCGCACCAGATCGAATTGTGGATCTGGCCGGGGCTCGACCTTGCCGCAACCACGCCGCCGACCCGCTACGTGGTACTCGATGACGTGACCCGCCTGAGCCTGCAATATCTCGGCCCCGCGTTGACCTGGAACAATACGTGGCCGACGACGCCGGCCGACCCCCCGCTGCCGCTGGCCGTACGCATGCAAGTGGTGCTCGGTTCGGGCGAAACCGTGGTGCGCGTGTTCGCGCTGCGCTCATGAACGCCGGGCAGCGCGGTGCGGCCTTGCTGATGGCGATGGCGATCATGGCCGTGGCTGCAGTGGCGGCAACGGCCATGCTGGTCGCGCTGAGCACGTGGTCGCGCCAGGCCGGGTTGGCCGCCGACCATGTCCAGGCCGAGGAACTGGTCACGGCGGGAGGCGACTGGGCTCGCGCAATGCTGTTCGACGACCGTCGAGCCAGCGGCGACGTCGACCACGCCGGAGAACCGTGGGCGCTGCGCCTGCCGCCGATCCCGTTCGAGAACGGCGAACTGGCCGGCCACATCGAGGACCAGCAAGGCCGGTTCAATCTCAACAACCTGGTCCGGAACGGCAAACTCGATGTCACGCAGTACGCGCGTTTTCAGCGCCTGCTGGCCATCCTCGGCTTGCCGGCGGAGCTGGCCGATGCACTCGCCGACTGGGTCGATGCCGACAGCGTGGCGCAGCCCGCCGGCGGGGCGGAGGATGCGTACTACCGCGGGCTCGGCCACCCTCGTCTCGCCGCCAACCGGCCGCTCGTCGATCTGGACGAACTGGGTCTTGTACGTGGCTTCGACGCCAGTGTCCGTGCGCGCCTCGCACCTTTCGTGACGGCGCTGCCGGCGGCGACCGCACTCAACGTGAACACGGCGTCCGCCGAGGTTCTCGCTGCCGTGGTCGACGGACTGGATCTGGATTCGGCACGGGCACTGGTCGCCCGCCGCAACGGAACTTTCTATCGCAACAACGCCGATTTCCTTGGCCAGCTCGGCAAGGACGCCACGGTACCCGGGCAGGACATCCGCGTCGGCAGCGATTATTTCCTGGTCACGCTGCGGGTGACTTACGGAAAGACGCAGGCTCGCAGCCAGCTGCTGTTGGCGCGGACGGACGCGGCGCGCTGGCCCGGCGTCGTATGGCGGAAGCTCCGATGAGCCTGCTGCGCATATTCTGTCCGCTGTCGGCGGCGCCCACGTCATGCCGATGGGTGCTGCTGGACGAGCACGCCGGTGTGCATTCCGGAAGTGGGGCACTGGCACAGTTGCCGAACACGGCATCGCGGGTCGAACTGGTGCTTGCCGCCAGCCAGGTCTTGATCACCCGAACGCGATTGCCTCGAGTGGGCAGGCGCAGGTCCGCGGCGTTGCTGGCCTATGCAGCCGAGGAACAACTGGCATCCGACCCGGACGCCAACCAGGTGAGCATGCTGGGGCGGGTCGGGGACGACGACGTGCTCGCAGTGGTCGACCGGCAGCGGCTGCAAGGCTGGCGCGACGCGCTTGGCGCGGTGGGTGTCCACGTCGACGCCGTGTATTGCGAGACGCTGATGTTGCCGGTGCAGCAAGGGGAGTGGAGTCTTGCATGGAGCGGGCAGGAAGGCTATGTGCGCATCGGCGAACTCGAGGGCGCCGCCACCGATTGCGGCGATCGGCAGACGCCGCCACTGGTGCTGCAGTTGCTGCTTGAGCAGGCGCGGGCGCGCGATGCCGTACCCGCGTCGATCGCGCTGCATGTGACGACGCCGGCGGCGCGGCCCGATCCGGAGGCATGGCAGCAGGGCCTGGGCGTCAGCGTCCGGTTCGCATCGGAACCGGATTGGCGCATGGCGCCGGCGTTGGCCGGCATCCGGATCGATCAGGAACGCGGGCACTGGCGCCCGTCCGTCGCCATGCTCGCACGCTGGCGACACATCGGCTGGATTCTGCTCGCGGCGCTGCTGCTGCATTCGGCAGCCTTGCTGGTCGATCGCGTGCGGCTGGCGAGCGAACAGCATGATCTTCGCCAGCAGATGGAGGCGCGCTTCCGCGCGCTGTTCCCCGACGCCGTCGCGGTGGCCGACCCGGCATTGCAGATGCGGCGGCAACTGGCCCAGGCACGGCGCGCCGCGAACCAGCCGGATGCCGGCGATTTCCCGGCCATGCTCGGCAAGGTGGCAGCAGCGTTGGCGGAGGTGCCGGCCGCGGAGCTGCGCGCGCTGTCGTATGAGGACGGACGCATGGTGCTGGAGTTCGCTGCTGCCGACGGCGCGCTCATGCGTCGCGTCGAGGCTCGCCTGGCGCAGGCCGGGTTGGATGTCGACGCGCCGCAGGAGGCGCGTCGTGCCGGGCGCGGCACCGTCACGCTGACCCTGAGGTCGCCATGAAGCATGCCTTGAACCGACTGTGGGCGGCGCGATCCCCGCGGGAACGTGGGCTGGTTGCCGTCGTGGCGATCTGCCTTGGGCTGGTGGCGTATGCGTGGCTGCTGCACGCGACGACACAGGCGCGCTTGCGGCTGCTGCCGGCGGTCGCCCAGCTGCGTGCAGATGCGATGCGTCAGAGCGGGCAGGCGGACGAGATCGTGCGCCTGCGCGCGATGCCACCGCTGCCTGCGTCGACGACGGACCTGCGCCAGCTGGTGCAACGCCAGGTCGACGCCAGCGGACTGACCCGTTCGCTGGCGAGCATCGAGCTGCCGGATGCGCGCCACGTGAAGCTGGTATTCGCCAATGTGGCGTTCGCCGACTGGCTGGGTTGGGCAGACACCATGCGCGCGCAGCAGCTGCGCCCCGTCGCAGTGCGGATCGAATCCGGTTCCGCGCCCGGCCAGGTGGGCGTGACCGTCACCCTGGAGCGCCCCGGTCGATGACGCGCCGACCGACATGGCGGGAACCGGTTGCCAGCGTCTGCGTGGCGATGTTGGCCTATGCGGCGTTTCTGGTCGTGCTGGCGCCAGCCACGCTGCTCGATGCGGGCCTGCGGCGCGCCAGCGCCGGGAAGCTGCGTCTTGCGCAGGCGCACGGCAGCCTGTGGTCCGGCAGCGGGCGGCTGGAGATCCGCGATGGTGCCGGGTCGGGCGGCGTCGGCAAGGATCTTTCCTGGACGCTGCAACCGCGGGCCCTGTGGCGCGGGCGCCTCGACTTCGAGGTCGCCATCGACCACGCCGACCGAGGCTTCCCCGTGCGCATCTCGGCGCACGGTATCGAGGTATCAAGCGTCGACTTCTCCTTGCCGGCCAGTGCGCTTGGCCTCGCCGTGCCTCGCATGGCACCGCTCGGCCCGCGCGGCGATCTCGCCCTCCATGTCACGCAGTTCTCGCGTTCGGGCGACACCGTCTCGGCCGATGCTGTCGTTACGTGGAAGGATGCCGGTTCCGCCCTGACCCGGGTCGCACCGCTCGGCACCTACGAACTTCGTGTCCACGGCAATGCGGGATTGTTGAAGGCGACATTGCGTACCGGCAGCGGGCCGCTCCATCTCGACGGCGGCGGGTCCTGGCGCGGCGGCGGCCCCGCGACGTTTTCCGCCACCGCGCGGGTCGATGCGCAGCAGCGCCCGCAACTGGCGCCGCTGTTGCGGCTGATTGCCGTCGAGCGCGACAACGGCGATTTCGACCTGCAACTCGGCCCGCCGCTCGGCGGCGCACCCGCCGGCGCGCGGCCATGAGTTTCCGGCGGGCCATCGACATGGGAACCCTGTTGTCCCCGCGACCATCCAACCCGTGCAGGCAGATGGAACAAAGGCATGTTGTCCGGACGATCGAATCTTGCGCGAACGGCGCTCGGCGCTGCATCGAAAGCCGGCGCGCTGTCGTTGCTCGGTCTCGTGCTGGCCTACTGGACCTGGGCGTGGTGCGCGCCGGCACCGCTGCCGCGGGCCATGGAGATTTCCGGGCCGGCCGATCGCCTCGCTGCTGCCGGCAACCTGTTTGGCCGGCTGCCCGGCGATGCGCAGGCCGAGGTGCCGTCCGGGCTGGCGATCAGGCTGCTGGGCGTCATGGCTGCCGAGCCGCAGGGCGCCGGCTACGCGCTGCTGCAACTCGATGCGAAGAAAACCCGACTGGCCCGTGCCGGCGAGTATCTCGCGCCGGGCATCCGGCTCGAGAAGGTACTTCCCCAGCAGGTGATTCTGCAGCGCAACGGATCGCGCGAAACGCTGGCCTGGCCACACCCCTCCCAAGCCCCTGCCACCACCACGAGCACTTCCCGATGAAACGCCATGGGTCAACTTCCCCCTGCGGGCAGCCATGAACCAGCACACGCTGCAAGCGGCCATCGTGGCCGTGGCCTTGTCCTGCGCGTACGTTCCGGCGTCGCGCGCGATGGCACAGGCGGCGGAAAGTCCGGCGCCGGTCAAGACCGTCACGCTCAATTTCGTCGATGCGGACATCGAGGGTGTGGTGAAGGCGATGGCGGAAGTCACCGGCAAGAATTTCGTGCTTGATCCGCGCGTCAAGGGCACCGTCAACATCATCTCGGCGCGGCCGGTGGCACGCGATACCGTGTACGAGGTATTCCTGTCGGCCTTGCGCCTGCAAGGTTTCGCGGCGGTGGAGGACCACGGCCTGGTCAAGATCCTGCCGGAGGCGGACGCCAAGCAGCACAGCAACGTCCAGTCGAGCCGACACCCCGGCAGCGACGGACTGCAGACGCGGGTGTTTGCCCTGGCGCATCAGTCGGCGGTGCAACTGGTGCCTACGCTGCGTCCCCTGGTGGCGCCGAACAACACCATCACCGCGCTGCAGGACAGCAACTCGCTGGTCATCACCGACTACGCCGGCAACCTCGAACGGCTGGCGGGCATCATTGCCGCCGTCGACCAGCCGGACGAGGCCGGCGCGACGATGATTGTCCTGCAGCATGCTTCCGCGCTGGACGCAGCGCGGACCATCAACAATCTGTTTGCGGCAGCGCCGCAGGCGTTGCAGACGCTGCAGGGAACGGACCCGACCCAGCGCGTGGCAGTCATCGCCGATGCCCGCTCCAACAGCCTGCTGGTGCGCGCGGCCGATCCGGCGCGACTTGCCCAGGTCCGGAAATTCGCCGCACTGCTCGACTCCCCGACCAGTGCCGCCGGCAACGTTCACGTCGTCTACCTGAAGAACGCCGAGGCCGTGCAGCTGGCGGAGACCTTGCGCGGCATCTACTCCGGCAGCGCATCATCGCCGGGACAGGTATCCGGCGCGGCGGCGCCAGCCGAGGCGGTGCCGCCGAATGCGACTGCCGGTGTTGCCATCGGCGGCGGCGCGCAGGCGGCATCGGGCGGCGGCGGCATGCCGGCGACGGGAGACGCCATGCCGCAAGCTGCAACCGTGCCAGGCATCATCCAGGCGGACGCCGCCACCAACTCGATCATCATCACGGCGCCCGATGCGGTTTACAACAACCTGCGCGCGGTGGTGGAAAAACTCGATGCGCGGCGGCTGCAGGTCTATGTCGAGGCGCTCGTGGTCGAGCTTACGGCGAACAAGGCCGGCGAGTTCGGCATCCAGTGGCAGGACCTCGGCGGCATCGGCGAGTCGGGTACGCAAGTGTTCGGCGGCACCAACTTCGGCGGGGCGGGGCGGAACATCATCGGCATCGCGCAGAACCCGGCCAGCGCCGGCCCCGGGCTGAACATCGGCACGGTGCACGGCAGCGTGACGGTGGGTGGCGTTCAGGTCCTCAACCTCGGCCTGCTCGCGCGTGCACTGGAAACGGACAGCAACGCCAACATCCTGTCGACGCCGACCCTGCTCACCCTCGACAACGAGGAGGCGAAGATCGTGGTTGGCCAGAACGTCCCGTTCATCACCGGCCAGTACGCAGTTTCGGGTGCGGCAACCACGCCGTCGCCGTTCCAGACCATCGAGCGCAAGGATGTCGGGCTGACCCTGAGGATTCGCCCGCAGATATCCGAAGGCGGAGTCGTGCGCCTGCAGATCTACCAGGAGGTTTCGAGCATTGCCGACACCGCCAATCCCGCCGGGGTCATCACCAACACGCGCTCGATCGAGTCGACTGTTCTGGTCGACGACGGACAGATCATCGTGCTCGGCGGGCTGATGCAGGATTCCGTCAACGGCGGCGTAGCCAAGGTTCCGCTGCTGGGCAGTCTGCCGTTGCTCGGCGGCCTGTTCCGCTACAACAACCACTCGCGTACCAAGACCAATCTGATGGTATTCCTGCGCCCGACCGTCCTGCGTGATGCGCAGGGGGCGGGTGCCTTGACCGGCGAACGCTACGACTACATCCGTGGTCAGCAGATCCACGCCGAGCCGACTCGCGGCGCGGTGCGCGGCAACGATCCTTCGCCGCTGTTGCCACCCCTGCCGCCGGCATCGGCCGGCCAGGACAATCGGCGGTGATCGCGGGATGCTGACGAAGCCGCCCGTGCCGTATGCCTTCGCCAAGGCCAACGGCATCGCCGTCACCGGACTTGGCGACGGTGTCGCCGAAGTCGTCGTGCGCCATGGCGCGTCGGCTGGCGCGCTGGCCGAGCTGCGACGCGCACTCGGCGTGCCCATTCGTGCGCAGCGCGTCGGCACAGGCGAGTTCGACGAGCGTATCGCCACCTTGTACAACGGCGCCGACGAAGGCGCGGCTGCGCTGGCGGACGACCTCGCACAAGACATGGATCTGTCCCGGTTGCTGCAGGAAATACCGCGCGTCGAGGACCTGCTGGACAGCCAGAACGACGCGCCGCTGATCCGCCTGATCAACGCCTTGCTGACCCAGGCGTTGCGCGAAGGCGCTTCGGACATCCACATCGAACCGTTCGAGTCGCGCTCGGTGGTTCGGCTGCGCATCGACGGTACGTTGCGCGATCTGATCGAGCCCGCACGCGCGCTGCATACGGCCATCGTGTCGCGCGTGAAGATCATGGCGCAGCTCGATATCGCCGAGAAACGCCTGCCGCAGGACGGCCGCATCGCGCTGCGCGCCGCCGGCAAGCCGATCGACGTGCGGGTGTCGACGATCCCGACCGGCCACGGCGAGCGTGTCGTGCTGCGCCTGCTGGACAAGCAGGCCGGCCGGCTCGAACTGTCCCGGCTGGGCATGGACCCGCCCACCCTCGCGCAAGTGGACGCGCTGATCCGCGAGCCGCACGGCATCATCCTGGTGACCGGTCCCACGGGTTCCGGCAAGACCACCACGCTGTATGCCGCGCTGTCGCGGCTGGATCCCAAGGCGCTCAACATCATGACCGTCGAGGATCCGATCGAGTACGACCTCGACGGCATCAACCAGACGCAGACCAACAGCCGCGTCGACATGAGCTTCGCGCGTGCCCTGCGCACCATCCTTCGCCAGGACCCGGACGTGATCATGATCGGCGAAATCCGCGACCTGGAGAGCGCGCAGATCGCGATACAGGCCAGCCTCACCGGGCATCTGGTGCTCACCACGCTGCATACGAACGACGCGGTGAGCGCCGTCACCAGGCTGGTCGACATGGGCGTCGAGCCCTTTCTGCTTGCGTCCAGCCTGATCGGCATCGGCGCCCAGCGCCTGGTGCGCAAGCTCTGCCGGGAATGTCGTGCGCCGCTGGCAGCCGATGCCGTGCAGTTGCGCAGCCTCGGTCTGGCGTCTGCACCGGGCAATTTCCATGCGGCGGTCGGTTGCCCTGCGTGCAACCGCTCCGGCTACAAGGGCCGTACCGGCATCTACGAATGGCTCACGGTCGATGACGAGCTCCGCAAGCTCATCCACGACCGGGTGGACGAGCAGACGCTGCGCGAACACGCCGGCGCGCATGGCATGGGTTCGCTGCGCGACGACGGCATGCGACTGGCCGCCGAAGGCACGGTGAGCCTGGAGGAAGTGCTGCGCGTCACCCGCGAGCGGTAGCACCATGGAGGCGTTCCGTTACCGGGCACTCGACGCCGCCGGTCATCCCAGGTCCGGCCTGGTGCAGGCGGATTCACCGCGTCAGGCCCGCACCCAGTTGCGCACCCGGGGCTTGTATCCGGAGCGCGTCGAGCGTGTTCGCAACCGGGAGCGCGCGGCGCCGCCCTGGTCACGCGGCATCCCTGCGGCCGAACTGAGCCTGCTCACCCGCCAGCTGGCCACGCTGCTCGCTTCCGGCCTCACGATGGAGCATGCATTGGCTGCGCTGATCGAGGAGGTTCCGGCGCCGAAGACGCGGGAAGTACTTGGTGGCGTCAAGGCCGAGGTCACCGCTGGCCTGTCGCTCGCCGGCGCCATGGGCAGCTACGCCCGTGATTTCCCCGGCTATTACCGCGCGCTGGTGCGCGGTGGCGAGGAATCGGGCGCGTTGCCGGACGTGCTGCAACACCTTGCCGACTACCTGGAGGCGCGTCAGGCGCTGCGCCAGAAGACCAGTCTCGCCCTGCTGTATCCGGCGCTGGTCACCTTCGTGGCGATCTGCGTGGTTGCCGGATTGCTGGTCTACGTCGTGCCGCAGATCGTGCAGGTTTTCCAGCAGTCTCGGCAAAGCCTGCCGTTGCTCACCCGGGGGCTGATTGCGGTCTCGGATTTCCTGCGCGGAGCGGGGCCTTGCCTCCTCGTCATCGGCCTCTGCGCCGCGGTCGGCGTGCGGGCCGTTCTCCAGCGCGAGCGCCACCGGCGCCGCTGGCATGCTCTGGCGTTGCGCTTGCCCTGGCTCGGATCGGTCATTCGGAGTCTGAATGCCTCGCGTTTCGCCAGTACCCTGGCCATCCTCGTCGGCGGTGGCGTGCCCTTGCTCGCGGCACTCGACTACGGTGCGCGGGCCATGTCCAACTTGGTCATGCAAGGCGGCATCAAGGCTGCCATTGAGCGCGTGCGCGAAGGCGATACGCTGACACGCGCGCTGGATGCCGCGCATGTCTTTCCGCCGCTGATGATCCACCTGGTCGGCAGCGGCGAAGCCAGCGGCAAACTGGAACACATGCTCGAACGCGCCGCACAGCTCGAAATGCAGGCTCTCGAACGACGTCTGGCGGTTCTGCTCACGTTGCTCGAACCGATGATGATCCTGGTCATGGGCGGCATCGTGCTGATGATCGTGCTGGCTATCCTGCTGCCGATCATGGAAATCAACCAGCTGGTGCATTGAAATGCATGTCGTCCCTGATCCCGCCCACCTCTCCTGGTGTCGGGTCGACGGGCGCGTGCGGACGCGTCATTCCATTACGCGCAAGCGGGCCGTACCGTCGGCGCGGCCGTGAAGGTAGGCCAGTTGCTCGTGGCGACGGGCCAGCGCGTCCAGCGTCGCCCGGTCGGGTCCGGTCACGAACAGGCTGGGCTCATGCCAGCCGCTGGTGCCGATGCCGATCCCCGGACGGATCGCCGCCCCCGGCCATTCGCGCAATGCGGCGAACAGCTGCCCCTGCGCAGCGAGGTTGTCCGCCAGGTCGCGCGGTTCGCCGCGCGGGTTCCACGCCGTGATGAACCCCCAGGCCTGGGCACCGACCAGCGCGTGCAGCGCAACCGGCAACGGCTGGTCGATGCGGATATCGGCCCATTCCACAGGGTCGAGGCAGACCAGGTAACGAGTGGCGCGGAAGGCGGCAAGCAGCGATTCATCCATGGCGCAGTGGCGGCAGCGGCGGCAGGCGGGAGCGCAACAGACTCGCCGCGGCGTCCAGGTCGATGTCCGCAACCCGGGGCGTGTCGCGCAGCAATTGTTCCAGCAGTTCATCCTGTGCGCGGCCGCGTGCAAGCGCGTAGGCGTAGGGCACGTGGGTGAACGTCACCAGGCGATAGCGCGCCATGTAGTGGCCGGGAATGCGCTCGGCCAGCTTCGCGCCGAGTTCGCGCTTGGCCAGGTAGTGCGGATCGGCCACCGAGTCGCGCATCTCGATGTAGTTCTCCACCGCCATCGCGGCGATCGCGTCGGCGTTCGGCTGGCGCACGCGCTGGAATTCGGCGAACACGTCGGCGCTGTCGTCCGGCGCCCCGGCCAGCAGGTCCGCCAGCACCACGGTGTCCTCGAAGCCGCAGTTCATGCCCTGGCCGTGGAACGGCACGATCGCGTGCGCCGCGTCGCCGAGCAGCAGCGCGCGGCCGTCCAGGTGCCAGCGCTCGAGGTACAGCGTGGACAGCGTGCCGACCGGGTGGCTGTCGAAATCCTCTCCGAAGCGCGGGATCAGCGGCAGCAGGCCCGGGAACTGCTCGCGGAAGAATGCGCCCGCGGCCGTGGCGTCGGGCAGGGTGGCGAAGCTCGGCGCGGCGCCCTGCGCAGGCAGGAACAGGGTGACGGTGAAGCTGCCCTCGGTATTCGGCAGCGCGATGCACATGTAGCCGCCGCGCGGCCAGATGTGCAGCGCGTGCGGCTCCAGCGCGAACTGGTCGCGGCCGCCGCTGTGCTGCAGCACAGCGGCCGGCAACTCGCCGGCTGGCGGGATCTCCAGTTCCTTGTAGCCGTGGCCGAGCGATTCGATCCGCTCGCCCAGCGGCGCCTGCGCGTTCATCGCCGCGCGCACCGCGGAGCCGGCGCCGTCGGCGCCGACCAGCAGCCCGGCATCCAGTTCACGCTGCACGCCCGCCTCGTCGGCGAGCCGGATGCGCTGACGCCCGAAGTCGGCGCCGACCAGCGACTGGCCGAAATGAAAGCGCACGCCGGCCGCCTCGGCCGCATCCAGCAGCAGCATGTTCAGCGCGCCGCGCGAGACCGACCAGATCACCTCGCTGTCGTCCACGCCGTAGCGCTGCAGGCCGCTGTTGCCGTCGCGGTCGTGCACCATGCGCCCGCGCATCATCACTGCGCGCTGCAGCACGTCGTCGGCCAGGCCGGCCGTGCGCAGCGCCTGCAGGCCGCGCTCGGCCAGCGCCAAGTTGATCGAGCGACCACCCAGGAAACCGCTCAGTCGCGGATCGGGGCGCTTTTCGAAGACGTCGACGGCGAAACCGCGCCGGGCCAACTGCTGCGCCAGCAAGGCGCCGACCAGGCCGCCGCCGATGAGGGTGATGGGTTGCTGCGCCATGCTGCGGTCCGGAGAAGGAATCCGCACACTGTTCCGCAAGCGCCGCGCGACTGCAATCCCGGATCGTCCGTTTCGTGCCGGCATGCCTCCGGCAGGCTGTCGCGGCAACGAGAAGGGCCGGCCCTTGCGGACCGGCCCTCGTTCAACGGCAGGCTTGCCGGTTGCCTACTGGCAGGTCACGCCGACGGCATTGAACGCCGCCACCACGTCGCTGCGCGAGTAGCCGTAGTCGTCCGCCGCGTTCTCCACGCCGCAGGCACCGGCGTTGAACGTGGAGGTGGCCGACCAGTACATCGCGTTGGCGTGCGCGAAGACTTCGAAGGCCTTCCTGGTGTTCCAGTTGGACGACTTGGCCAGCGTGCAGAACGCCTTGTTGTAGACACCGCTGGAATAGTGCACGTCCAGCGAGCTGGTGTAGTTCGCCGCGTTGTCGATCGAGGCGCCGTCCAGCTTCGGCGTGCACATCCAGCGCAGCGCGGTGCCGTTCTTGATGATCTCCGCGCCCACCAGCCAGTCGTTGTGGCCGCGGTCGAAGTACTCGGCCGCTTCGCCTGCCATGTCCGAGAACGCCTCGTTCATGCCGCCGGACTGGCCGGAATACTGCAGGCCGGAGTTCTGCTCGGTGAAGCCGTGGCTGATTTCGTGGCTGGTGACGTCCAGCGAGGTCAGCGGATAGAAGTAGCTGGCGCCGTCGCCGAAGTTCATCGACGAGCCGTTCCAGAACGCGTTCTCGTAGTTGCGGCCGTAGTGCACGTTCATCACCAGCGAGAAGCTCAGCGGCGGCGCGCCGAGCCAGTTGTTGTACATGTCGTGCACGACGCTGCCGAAATGGTGTGCGTCGTTGATCGGCGAATAGGCCCCGTTCACGGCATCGCCGCTGCTGTTCGGGCAGATGAAGCTCCACAGCGTGCCCGTGCGCGTGCTTTTCGCCATGTTGTTGGTCTTCACGTCCGGGTTCTGCATGTAGCAGGTGGAACCGGACTGGGTGACGGCAAGCGCCGCATAGTCGGTGCCGTAGAAATACTGGCCGGTCTTCTGGTTGCCGCCGGCGCCGGTGGCCAGTGCCGGCGTGCCGGTGCTGCCGCCACCGCCGCCGCCGCCGCCCGGCTTGCCCTTGGTGGTGAGGCCGTCCCAGGACTCGATCACTTCCCCGGTGTTGGCGTCGATGATCGCCATCGGGCGCGTCGGCTGACCGCTGCGATCGACGAAGAACGAGGTGAGATAGGCGAGACGGGCGCGGTTGCCCTCGGCGTAGACGTACAGATCGCTCTTCGCGTTCTGGATGTCGCTGTCGCGAATGCCGTTGACGCCGATGCCGAGCGGCAACAGGCCGGCGTGCGCGCGCAGCAGGCCGATGGCGCGAGTGCCGTTGATGGCGGGGGCGACCGAGGCGATGTCGTGGCCGATGCCGCGGGAAATCTCGCCGCTGACGCCGAGCACGTTGCCGCTGCCGTCACGTTCCACCACGGCCTGGCGACCGTATGCCGGTATGCCGCGGAACGTCTGCTGTTCGCGGGTTTTCACGGTGCCGTGGGTGGTGCGTGCCTGCAGTCGCGGCGACAGCGCGGCGTCGGCATCCAGGCCGATGCGGTTGGCCAGGGCGGCGGGCGCGAGCTTGCCCATGGATGGCGCCTGCACGCGTGCGTGCGTTGCTGCGCCGGCATCGGACATGACGGCCAGGCCGATGGCGCCCAGCAGCGCCGCGGCAAGTGGTTTTTGCATCATCAGTGGTTCCCCTCCTCGTGATTTGAAAAGACGCCCGGCAGGTTTCTCTGCCGGTGCGTCTTGCAGTCCGGTGCGCGAGGAGTCCCCCCCAGGACAGACGGCGACCGGATCGCAGGAAGTTGCGACTTCTTGCCGTTTCCGGTCAATGAACGGGTTCCAAGGCCGTGCGGGTGTGGTGTCGCCACGCAGGAAGTTTCAGCCGGGTCGGCGCGGCCGCCGGAGTGCAGGGGATACGGCATCTGCGCGAATCGTTCTCATTTGCGGTTGGCGCGCTCATTCGCGACAATGGCGCCTTCCGCTGTTCCGTCGCCCCTGGTCGGGCGCTGCCTGGAATCCGCTTCGCCATGCATACGCATTGTCGTCGTCCATCTTCGTTCTGCCTTGCCTGGTTGCTGGGCCTGGGCATGCTCGTCGTCGCGGCCACGGCGACGGCAGCCGCACCCGCGCCTGCCGCGGACAAGGCGCAGACGATCGTGCACATGCTCGATTACATCAGCGTGGACTACCCCCAGTTCGTGCGCGACGGCAAGGTGCTCGACCAGAGCGAGTACGCCGAGCAGCTCGAATTCGCCACGCAGTCGCTGGCGTTGCTGCAGCAGTTGCCGGCACAGACGGGACAGGCGGAACTGGTGGGCAAGGCGCAGGCCCTGCGCGCGGCGATCGCGACGAAGACCGATGGCAAGGCGGTGGCCGCGGCGGCCAATGCGTTGCGTTGGGACATCATCCGCGTCTGGCAGCTGAGTGTGGCGCCGCGGCAGGCGCCGGACCTTGCCGCGGGTGCGCGCCTGTATGCCGCCGATTGCGCCGCCTGCCACGGCGTCAGCGGCCATGGCGACGGCGTGCTGGCAGCCGGGCTCGATCCGGTGCCCAGCAATTTCCACGATGCGGCAAGGATGGATGCGCGCAGCATCTACGGGCTGTACAACACCATCACGCTGGGCGTGGCCGGCACGCCGATGCGGCCGTTCCCGGAACTGTCCGAGACCGAGCGCTGGTCACTCGCGTTCTACGTCGCCGGCCTGCGCGCCACGCCCGCGCAGTTGCAGGCCGGGGCCACGGCTTGGCAGCAAGGCATCGGCAAGGCGCAGTTCAAGGACTTCGGCGACCTGGTGACGCGGGCGCCGAATGACGTGGCGCAGCGCGAAGGCGCGCAACTGGTGGCAGTGCAGGCTTACCTGGCCGCCCATCCGGCGTCGATCCAGGCCGCGGCACCCACGCCGATGGCAACCACCCGCGACAAGCTCGACGCCAGCCTCGACGCCTATCGCCGCGGCGATCGCGACATGGCGCGGCAACTGGCCATCGGTGCCTACCTGGAAGGTTTCGAACTGGTCGAGGCCAGCCTGGACAACGTCGATGCCCCGCTGCGACGCGAGGTGGAGACCCGGATGATGGCCTTGCGCACGACCATCGCCCAGGGGCCGCCGGTGGCTGAGGTCGCCGCGCAGGTCAAGCGCATCGACGGCCTGCTCGACCGTGCCGAACAGGAGCTTGCGGCGGGCGAGCTGTCGCCGCTGACGGCCTTCCTCAGCGCGCTGCTGATCCTGCTGCGCGAGGGTCTGGAGGCCATCCTGGTGCTGGCGGCGATCATCGCGTTCGTGCACAAGACCGGGCGCCGCGATGCGATGCCGTACATCCACTTCGGCTGGATCGCGGCGGTGCTGCTGGGCACGGCGACGTGGGTGGTATCGAGCTATCTGCTGGCGATCTCCGGTGCCAATCGCGAGGTCACCGAGGGCGTCACCGCGCTGATCGCCGCGGCGATGCTGCTGTACGTCGGCTACTGGCTGCACAGCAAATCGTACGCGCAGGCATGGAGCGCGTTCATCCGCACGCGGGTGAATGCCGCGCTGGGCAAGGGCACCTTGTGGGCGATGGCCGGCGTGGCGTTCCTGGCCGTGTACCGCGAGCTGTTCGAGATCGTGCTGTTCTACCAGACCCTGTGGGTGCAGGTGGGCAGCGAAGGGCAGCACTACGTGATCGCCGGCATGCTCACGGCGGCGCTGCTGCTGGCGCTGGTGGCCTGGGCGATCCTGAAGTACAGCGTGCGCCTGCCGATCGGGCCGTTCTTCACCGCGACCTCGGCCTTGCTGGCGCTGCTGGCGGTGGTGTTTGCCGGCAACGGCATTGCCGCGCTGCAGGAGGCTGGCGTGGTCGGCGCCGACACCGTGTCGTTCGTCTCGATCCCGTTGCTGGGCATTCACCCGACGCTGCAGGGCCTGCTGGCCCAGGCGTTGGCGCTGGCGCTGACCGCCGGCGGCGTGTGGCTGGCGCGGCGGCAGGCACTTGCTGCCGCCCGCAACGCGGGTTGAGCCGGGACGCTCAGAAGCTCATGAAATAGCCGCCGTTCACCGGCAGGTTGGCGCCGGTGATGTAGCCGGCGTCGTCGGCGGCGAGGAAAGCCACGGCGCGGGCGATGTCCGCCGGCGAACCGAGCCGGCCGACCGGGATGCCGGCAATGATCTGCGCGCGGATGTCGTCCGGCACGGCCGCCACCATCGGCGTGTCGCAGTAACCGGGGGAGACGGTGTTGACGGTGATGCCCTTGCGCGCGGTCTCGCGCGCCAGCGCCATGCTGAAGCCATGCACGCCGGCCTTGGCTGCCGAGTAGTTGGTCTGGCCGAACTGGCCGGTCTGTCCGTTGACCGAGCTGATGTTGACGATGCGACCGAAGCCGCGCGCGCTCATGCCGTCGACCACGTGGCGGCAGATGTTGAACACGCCGTCCAGGTTCACCTGCATCAGCTCGTGCCATTGCTGCGGGCTCATCTTGCGCAGGCTGGCGTCGCGGGTGATGCCGGCGGCGTTGACCACGATGTCGACGCTGCCGTGGCGGTTTTCGACCTGCGCGAGCGCCTGCCGGCAACTTTCGAAATCGCTGACGTCGAGCGGTGCGAAGTCGACCGCGCCGCCGAATTCGGAGAGTTCGTGGTGGAAGGCGGCGACCCGTTCGGTGCGCGCAGCCAGATCGAGCGCCACCACCTGGCGCCCGGCGCGGGCAAGGTGGCGGCAGATTTCGGTGCCCAATCCGCCGATGCCGCCGGTGACGATGGCAACGCGTCGTGGAGTGTCGGTCTGATTCATCGGGATCGCTTCGCTGGCCGGCTCACGCTGCGTGGCAGCACATGTTGTGCTGCAGCGTCCGGGAAAGGTTGGGGCGCCGGCGACGGAGCGGGGCCGTCGCGGCGCGGGGGATTCAGCCGGGCTTCTTGCCGCTGCGCGTGCCGGCCGGCGGCGGGGTCGGCATCACCTTGGCGGCGGTGTCCATCAGCCCGCGCTGCATTGCCTGGAACGCCGCCATGTTGCGCTCGGTCAGGTCGTTCAGCGTGTTCCAGGGGGTTTGCCCCATGAGGTTGTTGAGCTGGCTGCGGAACTGGGTCTGCTGGTCGAGGAACACCTGCAGGCTGCGCTCCAGATAGGGGCCCATGAAGCCCTGCAGCGAGTCGCCGTAGAAGCGGATGATCTGGCTGAGCAACTGCGGCGACAGCATCGGCTGCCCCTTGTCCTCGTGCTCGGAGATGATCTGCAGCAGCACCGAACGGGTCAGATCCTCGCCGCTCTTGGCGTCGCGGACCTCGAAATCCTCGTTGTCCAGCACCAGCTGGCGGACTTCCTCCAGCGTGATGTAGCTGGAGATCTCGGTGTCGTAGAGACGCCGGTTCGGGTACTTCTTGATGATGCGTTTGTTTTGTGCCATGCGCCACAAGCTAGCAGAAGATATTGCGGCGCACCAGTCGGCGCCGCCGTTTCATGCTGCGGCACCCGGGTGCCGCATGGATGCCGTTTTCAGTGGCCGGGGGCGCCGCCGGCGTTGCCGAACGGCGGGCGCGCCAGCCACAGCAGGGGGATCATCGCCAGGAACAGCACGGCGCAAGCAAGGTAGACATCATTGACCGACAAGGTCAGCGCCTCGCGGGTGATCAGCTGGTCGACCACGTCCAGCCCCTGCCTCGCCGAGAAACCGCCATGCTCCAGATGTTGCAGGAAGCTGGTCGCCGCCGGCGCTGCCGGGGTGATGTGCTCGGTCAACACGGCATGGTGGTAATCGCCGCGGTGTTCCCACAGCGTCACCGTGGCCGCGGTCGAGACACTCGACGCCAGCGTGCGGCAGAAGTTGGCCAGGCCCGAGGCGCTGGCGACCTGGTCCGGGTTCAGTCCGGACAGGTACATCTGGTTGAGCGGGATGAAGAAGCAGGCGATGCCGATGCCCATCACGAAGCGCGGCAGCACCAGCGTGCCGAATGAGGCCGAGCTGTCGAAGCTGGCGAACCAGAACGAGGTCACCGCGAACACGATGAAGGCAAACGTCACCACCGCGCGCAGTTCCAGGCGCTGGATGTTGGCGCCGATCACCGGCGCCATCACGAACGCCAGCACGCCGACCGGGGCGCTGGCCAGGCCGGCCCAGGTGGCGGTGTAGCCGAGGTCGATCTGCAGCCACAGCGGAAACACCACGTTGATGCCGAAGAACGCCATCATGCCCAGCGACAGCGCCACCACGGCCACGGTGAAATTGCGCCGCTTGAACAGCGCCAGCTCGATCACCGGGTGCTTGGCATGCAGCTCCCACACGATCAGGAAAGTGAGGCAGATCAGCGCGATGATGCCCAGCGTGAGGATCATCGGCGAGGCGAACCAGTCGTTGTCGTTGCCGTTGTCCAGCATGAACTGCAGCGCGCCCACGCCGATCACCAGCAGGACCAGCCCGACCACGTCGATCGGCATCTTGAAGGTTTTCGTTTCGCGCTTGTGCAGCAGCACCCAGGTGATCAGCGCCGCCAGCGCGCCGACCGGCACGTTGATGTAGAAGATCCACGGCCACGAGAAGTTGTCGGTCAGCCAGCCGCCGAGGATAGGCCCGAAGATCGGCGCCACCACCACAGTCATCGCCCACAGCGCCAGCGCCATGCCCTGTTTCGCCTTCGGGTAGCTCGACAGCAGCAGGGCCAGCGACAGCGCCACCATCGGACCGGAACCGGCGCCCTGCAGCAACCGGCAGACCACCAGCATCGGCATGCTGGTGGCCATGCCGCAGAGCATCGAGAACACCACGAACAGCGTCACCGAACTGATGAAGGTGCGCACCTCGCCGAAGCGCCGCGCGAGCCAACCGGTCAGCGGCTGCATGATCGCGCTGGCCAGCGCGTAGGAGCTGATTGTCCAGGTGCCCTCGCTCGGACTTACGCCGAGGCTGCCGGCGATGTGCGGCACCGAGACGTTGACGATGGTCATGTCCAGCACCTCCATGAAGGTGCTGAAGGCGACCGCGATGGTCAGCAGGACCAGGGCGCCGCCTTGCAGCGGCTTCAGGGGCGTGGCGTCGTCGGGCGTGGCGGCCATCGATTCGGCTCAGCGGGCATCGTGGGGCAGGTTGGCGCGGATGACCCGCGCGGCCTCGGCGTCGGCCTTGGCGGCCATCTGCGTGTAGACATCGGTCTGCGCCACCGGCTGCTGCGTCGGGGTGGCGGCCAGCACGCTGCCCTTGTCGTTGGTGATGTCGATGGTGACTTCGCTCGACAGGCCGACCCGCAGCGGATGCTTGTCCAGCTCGGCGTTGTCCAGTGAGATGCGTACCGGCACGCGTTGCACCACCTTGATCCAGTTGCCGGTGGCGTTCTGCGCCGGCAGCAGCGAGAACACGCTGCCGGTGCCGGCGCCCAGGCCGATCACCTTGCCGTGGAACACCGCGTCGTCGCCGTAGAGGTCGGACACGATCGTCGCCGGCTGGCCGATGCGGATGTGGCGCAACTGGCTTTCCTTGAAGTTGGCCTCCACCCACAGGTCGTGCAGCGGCACCACGGTCATCAACTGCTGCCCGGGCTGCACGCTGTTGCCCAGCTGCACGCTGCGCTGAGCCACGTAACCGGAGACCGGCGCGTAAATCGCGTTGCGCTGCGCGGCGATCCATGCGGCGTTGAAGTTGGCCCGCGCCTGCATCACGCCGGGGTTGCGCGCCACGTCGGTGCCTTCGATCGCGGCATGCGCCGCGGCCGACTGGGCCTGCGCGCCGGCCAGTGCGGCCCGTGCCTGCGCCAGGCCGTCGCGCAGGTGCTGCACGATTTCCGGTGATTCGGCGTGCGCCGCCAGCAGCGGCAGGTGGCGCTTGAGGTCGGCGTCGGCCTTCTGCACGGTGAGCCGGGCCGCATCGACCTGGGCGTCGGCGCTGCTGGCCGAACTGGTTTGCTGGCGCACGCCGCGTACGGCCTGGGCCAACGCGCTGCGCGCCTGTTCCAGACGCACCTTGGCGTCGGTGGGGTCCAGTCGCACCAGCACCTGGCCGGCTTCGACGCGCTGGGTGTCGTCGGCGAGGATGGTCACCACCGTGCCGGGCACCTGGGCCGAGATGGCGACCTGGTTGCCGCCGACGTACGCGTTGTCGGTCGTGACCCGGGTGGAGAACACGAAGAACCACAGCGCGAACCAGGCCAGCCCGGCGAGGATGAAGATGGCGGCCACGATCAGCAGCGCGCGCCGACGCTTGGCCGGATCCTTCGCGGCCATGCCGCTGTCGTTGGCGTCGACGGACGGCCGGTCGGTTGCAGTGGCGCTCATGGGCGGGCTCCAGCGGTAACGGAAGAGGGAGGATCGTCGTTGCGGGCGGCGGCGGAGGCGTCGCGATAGCCGCCGCCCAGCGCCTTGACCAGCGCCAGGTCGGCCGCCACGGCTTGCGCCTGCAACTGCACGGCCGCGTCTCGCTGCTGCAGCCATTGCGCCTTGGCGACGAGGCTCTCGCGGGCGTCGCGCACGCCCTGGGCGGCACGCGCCTGCGCGTTGGCCAGCAATTGTTGCTGCGCCTCGACGCGGGTGCGCTGGACCGCGCGCTGCGCGGCGATCTGTTGTGCGCCGAGCGCTTGGGTGGCGACCTCGCGGGCGGCAGTCAGCACCGTGCTGTCGTACTGCGCGATCGCCGCGTCGAGCTGCGCGCGGCTCACGCCGTAGTTCGCCTTCAGCGCGCCGCCATTGAAGATCGGCAGATGCAGCGCCGGAGTCAGCGCGAAGGTGCGGCTGCCGGCGGTGAACAGCTTGCCCAGGTCGATGCTCGACAACCCGGCCATCGCGCTGATGCTGAAATCCGGGAAGAACTCGGCGCGGGCGGCGTCGGTCTGGCGCAGCGCCGCCTCGACCTGCCAGCGGCTGGCGGCGATGTCCGGACGGCGTGCGATGAGGTCCAGTGCGGCGTTGGCGGGAATGCCCTCGTCGACGCGCGGCAGCGGTCGCGGCTGCAGCTCGGGCAGCTGTTCCGGCGCCACGCCAAGCAGCGAGGCGAGCGAGGCGCGGCGGATCTTCGCCGAGCCTTCCAGCGCCACGCGCATTTCCTGCACGGCGGCCAGTTGCGCGCGCGCCTTCTGCGCTTCGTCCGGCAAGTCCACGCCCTGCTTGACACGCAGATCGGCGATGCGGCTGAACTGCTGCTGCGTGGCTAGCGCCTGGTCGGCAAGCTGCTGGCGCGCCTGGTCGGCCTGCCAACCGAAGTAGGTATCGGCCACGGCGTATTGCAGTGCCAGCGCCGCAGCGCTGCGCTGCGCTTCGGCCGCGTGCGCCTGGTCGAGCGCTGCTTCCAGCGTGGCGCGCTTCTTGCCCCACCAGTCGAAGTCGTATTTGAGCTGCGCACCGAGGTCGGCCTGGTTGTACCAGCTGAAGCCGAGGAACTGGCTCGGGATCAGCCCGTGGTCGCTCAGCCGTTGCCGCGCCACCTGCGCGCTGCCGTTCACTGACAGGCCGAGCTGCGCCGCGGCCAGTCTGGCCGATTGCTCCGCGTGATTCACCCGGCTCTGCGCCAAAGCGAGATCCGGCGACTGGCGAGTGGCACGATCGATCAGGTCGTTCAGCTGCGGATCGTGGTACTGCTGCCACCACTGTGGCGCGGGCCAGCCGGCACGTGCGGGCGCCTGCAAGCCGGCCAGCGGCACGTCGTTGCGCAGGTCGGGCGCCGACAACCTGGCCGGTGCGGCGCAGGCGGCCAGGGTCAGGGCGATCAGGGCGGCAAGCATCGCGCGTCCGCCTGGTGAGGCGTGCTTCATGCGGGAATCCTTCATGGCAGGCGCTGTTCGCCCAACTGGTCGAGGTTGCCGGCCAGCTTGCGCAGCAGCCGGTCGAACTGACGCATCTCGGTGGCGCTGAAGCCGGCGAACATGGCGCCTATCGGCGGAAACATTGGCGGCAGCATCTTCTGCACGAAGCGCCGGCCGGCAGGGGTGATGCGGATCAGCACGCGGCGGCGATCCTCCTTGCTGCTGCCGCGGGTGATCAGGGCGCGCTTGACCAGCGCATTGGCGATGCGCGTCATGTTGGTGGCGCCCTGGGTGGTGAACTCGCACAGCTCGCCCGGCGTGGAACTGCCGTCCGGCCGGCTGTACAGGATCATCAGGGTCAGGAACTCGCTGTGGTTGAGCTTGTTCGGCTTGAGCTTCGCCTCCAGCTCGCGGTCGATGGTGGCGCCGAGCATCAGCATGAGCCGGCACATCCGCGCTTCCGCCACGGGCATCTGCGGGACGAGCTGGCCGACCCGGTCGATGCCTTCGTCCATCATCGCGATGCAGTTTGCGAGAGTCGCCATTTCACTGATTTATAATTCACCAGTGAAGTAAATTAGCAGGCGCCGATGGCCCGGGGCAAGTGACAATTGTCACGGGTTCCGGTCGAGGCCGAACAGGCGGCGGGCATTGGCGGAGGTGGCTTGCGCCACGTGCTGCTCGCTCTCGCCGCGCAGCTCGGCCACGCAGCGCAGGATCTCGACCAGTCGCGCCGGTTCGTTGCGTTGGCCGCGGTGGCCGGCGTCGGGCTGGTCCGGCGCGTCGCTTTCCAGCAGCAGGAACTGGATCGGCATGGCGGCAACGATGCGCCGCAGGCGCTGCGCGCGTTCGTAGGTCACCGGGCCACCGATGCCCAGGTGGAAGCCGATGTCCCACAGCTTTGCTGCCTGTTGTTCGCTGCCGGAGAAGCTGTGCACCACGCCGCGCGCGCCGGGGCAGCGGCGCAGGCTCAGGCTCACCTCTTCCAGTGCCTGGCGTGCGTGCACGATGACCGGCAGATCCAGTTCGCGCGCCAGCCGCAGCTGGATTTCGAAGAAGCGTTGCTGCAGGTCGCGATCGGGCCCCGCGCCGTGGTAGTCCAGGCCGATCTCGCCCACGGCGACCGCGGGGTGATCGCCCAGCCAGTCGCCGAGGCGCTCCAGGTGCTCGGGCCGATGGCGGTCCAGGAACAGCGGATGCAGGCCATAGGCGGGATGGATGCCGGGTCGGTCGTCGCACAGGGCATGGATGCGCGGCCAGCTTTCGGCGTCGGTGGCCGGGACCACCAGTTGGCCAACGCCGGCCGCTTCGGCCCGCGCGATGACCGCGGCGCGGTCGGCCTCGAACGCCTCCAGGTCGAGATGCACGTGGCTGTCGATGAGCAGTTGCATGGGGAAGATCCGTGAATGTGGGCGCGACTGCACGGCAAGTGCGTGAAAACCATGTCATAACTTCGAGCTAGCTGCGATTCAGTCTGGCATCGGTTCAATTGACTGCGCAGGTTGTTACGTCCGCTGCACATCCCGGGCGGTAGGCTGCGCTCAAACAGAGGAGTAGGAAGTGATGAACACGTTGATGGTCAATGTACTCAAGGCGGCGATCGCCGCGGCGCTGGTGACGGGAGTGTCTGCCTGCAACCGCAGTGCGGACGCCGGCTCGACCGGTGCGGACGGCATGGCCGCGAGCGCCGATGCCGGAGTGAAGTACGGCAAGGTCGTCTCCGTCGACCCGGTGCGCACGACGGTGAACAACCCCAAGCAGGTCTGCCATGACGAGACCGTCACGCACACCGCACCGCCGAAGGACCAGCATCGCATCGCTGGCACGGCGATCGGCGCAGTGGTCGGCGGCCTGGTCGGCAACCAGGTCGGCGGCGGCAAGGGCAAGACACTGGCCACCGTGGCCGGCGCGGTCGGCGGCGGCTACGCCGGCAACCGGATCGAGGCGGCGCACCAGAAGGGGCAGGTCACCACCAGCGTCGAACGCCGCTGCGACACGGTCAACAACACCAGCAGCAAGATCGTCGGCTACGACGTCCGCTACGTCTACGACGGCGTCACCCGTACGGTCCGCATGGATCACGACCCCGGTGATCGCGTTGAGGTGAAGGAAGGCGTGACCGTGGTATCCGACGCTCATTGAGCTCATTCACCCCACAGGAGCACCTGATGACTGCACGCATTGCAAAACTTGCACTGGCCGCATCGATGACGACGGGCCTCGCCCTCGCCGGTTGCGCGACCCAGCCTTACGGCAACAGCAACAACGGCTACTACGGAGGCCAGTCGTCGGCTTACGGCAACCAGCCGGTTCGCTGCAACACCTGCGGCGTGGTGCAGGAGGTTCAGCAGGTGTATCTGGAGAACAGCGGCAACGGTGGCACGCTGGGTGCGATCATCGGCGCGGTGGCCGGCGGCGTGCTCGGCAACCAGGTCGGCAAGGGCGATGGCCGCAAGGCCGCGACCGTGGCCGGCGCGGTGGCCGGCGGCGTGGTCGGCAACCAGGTCGGCAAGCGCAGCGGTGGCGACAAGGTGGCCTGGCGCATCGTTGTCCGTCTGGACGACGGACGCTACGCCACCGTGACCCAGCGCGAGAACCCCGGCCTGCGCCAGGGCGACTACGTCGAGGTGCGCGGCGATCACGTCTACCCGCGCTGATCGTCCTTGACATACGGACGTCTGGACGTCCAAAAGAAAAGGCCACCGGAAGGTGGCCTTTTCTGTGTCTGCGATACCTGCCGCTCAGTTCACTGCGTAGAAGGCGTGGTCGCCGATCGTCACGCTGGGGCGGTTGTGCGACCACGAGGGGGAGATCGTGGTGGTCGCGAAGTGATCGGCGTGCGGCACCAGCATGCGACGCTGCGCCAGGGGCAGCTGCCAGTTGTGGATCGAGTTTCCGGCGACGTCCCACGCCTTCACGAAGGCAGGGAGGTTGCTGATCTCGAATGATCCGGACGTGGTGGTGGTGGCGAACTGGTGCGGTGCCGTGACCACCTTGCACACGGTATCGCCGTAATGCCCGCGATCGCGCCGGCGCAGCGCCACCTCGGCCACCGCCAGCTGGCCGTCGGTAGGCTGGCTGCGTGCTTCGAGATAGACGGTCGTGGCCAGGCAGGCCTGGTCAGCTACCGGCTGGGGCATCAGTGTCGTCAGCCACAACAGCAGGGAAAGTTTCATGTTCTGCCTCCAACGTGCTGTACGCGCGAAGCCGGTCTCGGCTTCTTGCGCCGTTGCGGTGGACGGGCGGGCAGGCCGTTCCACCTGGATCTGTCGCCCGGGCCGAAACTTGTGGCCAAGGCGCTGTGCCACGGGATTGTGGCGATTCGAGCGGCTCTGCGAAGCCGGCCGGAAGGGTTGTGCCGGGAACGGTGCCGTCATGCGGGCGTCGCGTTGCTTCCGGCGGCTTTGCCTCGAAGGATGGCAAGGCCTGTTCTCATCCGGCATTGCTGCTGCCGGGTCGCGCCGATACGGATTCATCCGGTTCGTCGCGTCAATCGACACCCCGTGTACCGGGTGCCGCGATATTCGATCGGCGGAGCCTAGTGGCGGGAAGCGCCGCTGGCAAGTGCCGCGATGGGCGGATTTAACTTGCACTCACGTGTCGTTGACAAGTGCCATCGCGAAAAAATCCCCGCGTGTCCGCACGTCATGTTCATGCGGACCATGACGTCTGCAGCGTCAATGCAAGTGCACGCTGGAATGACGGCGTAGCGCCTGCGCGAAGTTGTGCGGCAATGTCGTCGTCCAGCACCAGCAGCACGTCGGACGCGCCGTCGCCGTCGACGACATCCAGCACGCAACCGACCTCGCGATCGTCGATGCGCAACGCGTCGCCGGCCTGCACCGGCTGCGACGTCGTGCCGCGGTGCAGGTGGCGCTTGTGGCCACCGCGAAAATGCAGTCGCGCCACGATTTCCTGGCCGGGATAACAGCCCTTGTCGACAGCCACCGCGTCGAGCCGCTGCAGCGACAGCGCCGCGGGCAACGACGTTCCGAGCATCGGCGCCGGCAGCCACGGCCAACCGTCGCGCAACTGCAGCGCGCGCCATGCGTCGTCCGTGGAAGCGGTCGCGGAAACGAGCAGCGCATGCGAGCCGCAACCCAGCGAAACGGCGTCGCCTTCCATCGTCATCACATGCAACGGTTGCGCGGGGCCGGTACTCAAACCGCGCGCCGGCAGCGCGGTCAGCCGGACCCGGGAGCGGAACACGAATCGCTGCAGCGCCTCCACCATCGCCGCGGCTTCGCCGCCGCGCAACAGCAACAGGTAGCGTTGTTCTTCCAGCCGCGCCAGGTGGAACAGCGCACGCACGCGACCTTTCGCATCCAGCCAGGCGCTGAATTGCCAGCGGCCCACGGCGAGGCCATCCACCTTGCTGCTGAATTGCGCGTGCGCGAATGCGCCTGCATCGGGACCTTCGAGCAACAGTGTTTCGGCGATCGGGGATGCGTGCATGGTGTGGGAAGTTTGGGGCAGTCGCGCCGTTGCGCAAGTGAGCGGCATGGCCGCCATGCGGTGCGGCGCCCGCGGGCCGATGGTTGTGCTGTCCGGGGGCAAGTATTAATCTTCAGCGGCTGACAAACACCATGTCCAATACCTCAGTCCCCATCGAAACCACGCCTGCCCCCGTCAAGCCGGAGACGACCGCCAAGCCGGCCGATCCGCCGCCCGACAAGGCAGCCTTGGAGCGTCCGGCTCCGGACCCCACGCGCTACGGCGACTGGGAAAAGAACGGGCGCTGCATCGACTTCTGAGCGGGGCGCCCGGCACGGGGCGCGGCATCAAGGGGCGAATGCAGCAGGGATATCAGCGATTCCACAGAGGATAGCCGCCATGGCAGAGAAGCAACGACCGCTTTCCCCGCATCTGCAGATCTACCGCAAGCAGGTGCAGATGATGACCTCCATCACGCATCGCGCCACCGGCATCGCCCTCGCGGTCGGCGGCTTGCTGGTGGTCTGCGGCCTGCTGCAGCTTGCCGCCGGCGAAGATAGCTTCAACCGCTTCAAGGGCATCATCGGCAGCCCGGTCGGGATGGTGCTGCTGTTCGGCTGGAGCTGGGCGCTGTTCTATCACCTCTGCAACGGCATCCGGCACCTGATCCAGGATGCCGGACTCGGTTACGAGATTCCCCAGTTCGTGCGTTCGAGCTGGCTGTCGGTTGCCGGCAGCATCGTGCTGACCGCTGCGACCTGGGCCTGGGTAATGATGGCCGGAGGTGCGGCATGAACCTGCGTGTGGGAACCGACGACGTCCGCAGCCAGCTGCGCAATCCGATGAAACTCGCCCGCGGACTGGGTTCGGCGAAATCCGGCGTGGAGCACTGGTGGGTGCAGCGGTTGACCGCGGCCGCGCTGGTGGTGCTGGGCATCTGGTTCGTGATCACCGTGCTCGGCCTGCTGCACGCGGATTACGCGGCGGCGCGCGCGACGGTGGCCAAGCCGTGGAATGCGCTGCTGCTGATCGTGTTCGTGCTGACCATGTTCTGGCATGCCGTGCTGGGCTTGCAGGTGGTGGTCGAGGATTACGTGCACACCCGCTGGAAGGAGGTCGTGCTACTCGTGGCGATCAAGTTCCTCGCGGTGCTGGGCGCACTGGCTGGCGTGCTGGCCGTGTTGCGCGTGGCGCTGACCCCCTGAGACGAAAACGCGAGGCCGGGATTCCATGGAAAGCTACAAGGTTCAGCAGCATCTTTATGACGTGATCGTGGTCGGCGCCGGCGGCGCCGGCTTGCGCGCCACCTTCGGTCTCGCCGAGAAGGGTCTCAAGGCGGCGTGCATCACCAAGGTCTTCCCGACGCGTTCGCACACCGTGGCGGCGCAGGGCGGCATCGCCGCCGCGCTCGGCAACATGAGCGAGGACAACTGGCGCTTCCACTTCTACGACACCGTGAAGGGCGGCGACTGGCTCGGCGACCAGGACGCGATCGAGTACATGTGCAAGCACGCGCCCGAAGCGGTGATCGAGCTCGAGCATTACGGCGTGCCGTTCTCGCGCACCGAGGACGGCCGGATCTACCAGCGTCCGTTCGGCGGCATGACCACGCACTACGGCAAGGGCACGGCGCAGCGCACCTGCGCGGCCGCCGACCGCACCGGTCACGCGATCCTGCACACCCTGTACCAGCAGGCGCTTGCGCACGATGCGACCTTCTTCGTGGAGTACTTCGCGATCGACCTGGTGTTCGACGCCGAGGGCGTGTGCCGCGGCGTGCTGGCGCTGGACATGAACGAAGGCACCATGCATTTCTTCCGTGGCCACGCGGTGGTGCTGGCCACCGGCGGTTACGGTCGGGCCTACCTGAGCGCCACCTCGGCCCACACCTGTACCGGAGACGGCGGCGGCATGGTGCTGCGCGCGGGCCTGGCGCTGCAGGACATGGAGTTCGTGCAATTCCATCCCACCGGCATCTACGGTGCCGGCTGCCTGATCACCGAGGGCGTGCGCGGCGAGGGCGGCTACCTCACCAACTCCGAGGGCGAGCGCTTCATGGAGCGCTACGCGCCGCATGCGAAGGATCTCGCCTCGCGCGACGTGGTCAGTCGCGCGATGACGGTCGAGATCAACGAAGGCCGCGGCGTCGGCGAGCACAAGGACCACATCTTCCTCAACCTGATGCATCTCGGCCCCGAGGTGATCCACGAGCGGCTGCCCGGCATCGCCGAGTCGGCGCGCATCTTCGCCGGCGTCGATGTCAGCAAGCAGCCGATCCCGGTGTTGCCGACCGTCCACTACAACATGGGCGGCATCCCCACCAACTACCACGGCGAAGTCGTGCAGAAGCGCGGAGACGACGTGGATGCCGTGGTGCCCGGGCTGTTCGCGATCGGCGAAGCGGCGTGCGTGTCGGTGCACGGCGGCAACCGGCTGGGCTCCAACTCGCTGCTCGACCTGGTCGTGTTCGGTCGTGCCGTGGCGCATCGTTGCGCCGAGATCATCCAGCCCGGCACGCCGCACAAGGATCTGCCCGCCACCGCGCTGGACAAGGCGCTGGAGCGCTTCGACCGCCTGCGCAACGCCAACGGCAGCACGCCCACGGCGGCGATCAGGCTGAACATGCAGCGCACGATGCAGCGCTACGGTGCGGTGTTCCGCACGGGCGAGACGCTGGACGAAGGCAGCCAGAAGATCTCCGAGGTGTTCAAGACGTTCGAGGACGTCAAGGTCAGCGATCGTTCGCTGGTCTGGAACACCGATCTGATCGAGACGCTGGAACTCGCCAATCTGCTCGAGCAGGCGGTGGCGACCATGCACTCGGCCGCGCAGCGGCCGGAGAGCCGTGGCGCGCACGCCCGCGAGGATTTCCCGGAGCGCGATGACGAGCACTGGCTCAAGCACACGCTGGTGTGGGTCGACCGCGAAGGTGCCACCCGCTTCGACTATCGTCCGGTGCACCTGGACACCTTGACCGACGAGGTGGCTTCGGTCCCGTTGGCCAAGCGCGTCTACTGAGTCGTTGCGTTCGATGTCACGTCCCGTTTTCGAGAATATGGAAGGGCAATGCCATGGGTGAATTCACGCTGCCACGGAACTCCAAGATCCAGCCCGGCAAGCATTACCCGGCCAAGGATGCCAAGAATCCGCGGACCTTCCGCATCTATCGCTGGTCGCCGGACGACGACAAGAATCCGCGCATCGACACCTACGAAGTCGATCTGGCGGCGTGCGGCCCGATGGTTCTCGACGCCCTGCTGAAGATCAAGAACGAGATCGACCCGACGCTCTCGCTGCGTCGTTCCTGCCGCGAGGGCATCTGCGGCTCCTGCGCGATGAACATCGACGGCACCAACACGCTGGCATGCATCTGCGCGATCGACAGCGTCGCCAGCGGCGACGTGAAGATCTACCCGTTGCCGCACATGCCGGTGGTCAAGGACATCATCCCCGACCTCACCCATTTCTACGCGCAGTACGCCTCGATCAAGCCGTGGATCCGCACGCAGAGCCCGGCGCCGGACAAGGAGCGCCTGCAGTCGCCGGAAGACCGCAAGAAGCTCGACGGCCTGTACGAGTGCATCCTGTGCGCGTGCTGCTCCACCAGCTGCCCGAGCTACTGGTGGAACGGCGACAAGTACCTCGGCCCGGCGATCCTGCTGCAGGCTTACCGCTGGATCGTCGACTCCCGCGATGAAACCACCGGCGAGCGCCTGGACGACCTGGAAGATCCGTTCAAGCTGTACCGTTGCCACACCATCATGAACTGCACCCGCACCTGCCCCAAGGGGTTGAACCCGGCCAAGGCGATCGCCGAGATCAAGAAGCTGATGGTGGAGCGGCGCAGCGCATGATGCGTCGTGGATAAGGGCCGCCTGCGCTGGCGTGCCCGTCGCGGCACGCGCGAACTGGATGCCATGCTGGGCGGCTGGCTCGACGAGCGTTTCGAGCAGGCCGACGCGGCGCAGCGGCAGGCATTCGACGAGTTGCTCGACGTGCAGGACCCGGAACTGTGGGACTGGATGATGGGTCACGCCCGTCCCGACCGAATGGACTGGCAGGCCATCATTGATGACATCCGCGCCCGCCATCGGCTTTGATTACTCCCCGTCGCGGCTACTGCCGCGCTGCCTGTGGCTGGTGGCGACGCTTGCCGCGATCGCCGTGCTGGTCAGCGCCTTGCCGGCCTGGCTGCGCGCGGCGACGGTGGTCGCGCTGGCACTGGCGGCCTGGCAGGCGTGTCGCCGATTGGCGATGACTGTCGTGGCTGCCGCCGGCTGGAGCGCGGAGTCGGGCTGGACGCTGCATACCGTGGACGGCGAGGATCACCCCGCCAGCCTGGCTTCGTTCCGCGTGCTGGGCGATCTGGTGTGGCTGCGCATGCAGTCGGCGCAGCATGGCATCTGCGTGCTGCTGCTGGCGCCGGACAACAGCGATGCCGACATCCGCCGCCGCCTGCGCATGCGGCTGGCGACGATGCAGCCGGGCGAGGCGCTGCCGCGCTGGTGAGGCGTCGGCAACTTTGCCGGCCCGGCGCGGTCTTGTCGAATGACCGATAATGCGGGTTCGGGCGATCCGCCCCATGCCATCATCACAAGCGAATCGTCCATGTTCCGACCGCTCGAACTTTTCATCGGCCTGCGCTACACGCGCGCCAAGCGTCGCAACCAGTTCATTTCCTTCATTTCCACCGTGTCGATCGTGTGCATCGCGATCAGCGTGATCGCGCTGATCACGGTGATGTCGGTGATGAACGGCTTCGACTACCAGATGCGCTCGCGCATCCTGGGCGCGGTGTCGCAGGCGACGATCACCAGCGTCGACGGCCCGATCCGGGACGTGCCGCGCGCGCTGCAGGTCGCCCAGGCCAATCCGCACGTGCTGGGCGCGGCGCCGTTCGTCGAATCCGAGGCCATGCTGATCGGCCAGCGCTCGGCCGGCGTGCGGGTACGCGGCATCGACCCGGCGCAGGAGCCGAAGGTCGTCGACATCGGCCAGCACATGCTCGAAGGCTCGCTCGACGACCTGCGCCCCGGCGACTGGAACATCGTGCTGGGGCGCGACCTGGCGATGCAGCTTGGGGTGGCCGTGGGCGACCGCGTGACCATGGCGGTGCAGGAGCTGCGCGCTACGCCGATGGGCGGCATCCCGCGCATGCGAAGCTTCCACGTCACCGGCACGTTCCAGCTCGGCATGGAGCAGTTCGACTCCGGGCTGGCCCTGGTCAACATGCGCGATGCCGAGAAGCTCAACGATCTGGCCGGCCCCACCGGCATCCGGTTGCGCCTGGACGACCTGTTCAGCGCCCGCCCGGTGGCGCGCGAGCTGGCCAGCCAACTGGGGCAGTACTACGGCGTGCGCACCTGGATGGACGAGAACGCCAACCTGTTCCACGCGCTGTCGATGGAGAAGATGGTGATGTTCATCATCCTGTCGCTGATCGTGCTGGTGGCGGTGATCAACCTGATCTCGATGCTGATGATGCTGGTCACCGACAAGCAGGCGGACATCGCGATCCTGCGCACGCTCGGCGCCACGCCGCGCAGCATCATGGGCACCTTCATGGTGCAGGGGCTGCTGGTGGGTTTTGTCGGCATCGGTTTCGGCGTGGGTTTCGGTGCGCTGCTGTCGTGGAAGCTGCCGGGCATCATCAAGTGGATCGAGCACACCTTCCACGTCACCTTCCTGTCGCCGGACGTGTACTACATCAGCGAGGTGCCGAGCCGGCTGGACTGGCATGACGTGGGCTGGACCGCGCTGCTGACCTTCGTGTTCGCGCTGCTGGCCACCCTCTATCCCGCCTGGCGCGCCTCGCGCACGCAGCCGGCGCAGGCGCTGCGCTATGAATAAGACCGCCATGAACGACAAGACCGAACACGTGCTGCGTGCCAGCCGCGTCGCCAAGACCTATGCCGAAGGCGGCCTCAGCACGAACGTGCTGAGTGACGTCAGCTTCGAGCTGAAGCGCGGCGAGACCATGGCGATCGTGGGCGCCTCCGGGTCCGGCAAGAGCACGCTGCTGCACATTCTCGGTGGGCTGGACACATTGACCGCCGGCGAGGTGGAAGTGGATGGTCGCGTGCTGTCGAAGCTCTCCGACGCCGAGCGCGGCCGCGTGCGCAACCGCTCGCTGGGCTTCATCTACCAGTTTCACCACCTGCTGCCCGAGTTCACCGCGCTGGAGAACGTGTGCATGCCGCTGCTGATCCGCGGTACCTCAATTGCCGAGGCGCAGCGGCAGGCGATCGCGCTGCTGGACCGCGTCGGGCTCGGCGCGCGCACCCACCACAAGCCATCGGAGCTTTCCGGCGGCGAGCGCCAGCGCTGTGCGGTGGCGCGGGCGCTGGTGACCCGGCCGGCCTGCGTGCTCGGCGACGAGCCCACCGGCAATCTCGATGAGGCGAACGCCGCCCAGGTCTACGCGCTGATGCTGGAACTCAACCGCGAGATCGGCACCAGCTTCATCCTTGTCACGCACGATCCGCACCTGGCCGCGAAGATGGATCGCACTCTGGTGCTGCATAACGGCGTGCTGCAGGACGCCGTGCCGGCCTGAGCCTCGTCGCCGCCAAAGAGCGGCGTGCGCCTACAGTACTTTCAGCGTCGCCGACGCCGCCCACGCGCTAGGCTCGAAAGCTTCCAGGACGGAACGGGCGACGCGGCATGGCGCGACACGGGGCGATCACGGCGGCGCTGGCCTTGCTGGCCGGTGTGTTGCTGGTGCAGGCGTGGCCGCGCCTGCCGTCGACGTGGATCTGCGTGCCGCTCGTCGTGCTGGCGCTGGCCTGGGCATGGCGTTGTCCGCGCTGGCGCTGGCTGTGCTGGTTGCCGCTCGGCATCGCCTGGGCGTTGTGGTGCGGCACGCAGGCGATGCAGGCACGCTTGCCGCGCGCACTGGAGGGCCGCGACGTGCTGGTCGTCGGCAGTCTCGACGGCTTGCCGCAGGCACGCACCGATGCCAGCCGCTTCACCCTGCGGGTCGAGAACGCCCAGCTGGACGGCAAGCCGCTGGCCTTGCGCGGCCTGGTCACGGTGTCGTGGTACGAAGGCGCGCCGCCGCTGGCGCCGTGCACGCGCTGGCGCCTGCTGCTGCGCCTGAAGCGTCCGCGCGCGCTGCTCGATCCGGGCAGCGCCGACAGCGAACGCTCGGCGCTGGAACGCGGCATCGTCGCCACCGGCTACGTGCGCGAGGACGAGGACAACCGCCGCCTGTCCGGCCCGCGCTGGTGCGTGGATGGCGCGCGCGCGGCGATCGCCCGCGGCATTGCTGCGCGGGTACGCGACCCGCACGATGCCGCCTTGCTGCGCGCCTTCGCGGTCGGCGACACGCGCGGCCTGAGCCAGAATGACTGGGCGGTGGCGCGGGCGAACGGCGTCTCGCATCTGATTGCGATCTCCGGCTTCCACGTCGGCGTGGCGGCGGTGTTCGGTGTGTGGCTGGCCTGGCTGGCCTACGCGCTGTGGCCGCCGCTGGCGCTGCGCCTGCCACGGCTGCAGGCCCAGGCCGCCGCGGCCCTGTTGATCGCCGTGGTCTACAGCGCGCTGGCCGGCTTCGGACTGCCCACCGTGCGCACGTTGCTGATGATCGCTGTGGTGGCGCTGGCGCGTTGCAGTCGGCGCGGCAACAGCGGTGCGCAGTCACTGGCGCTGGCGCTGATCGCGATCCTGCTGGCCGATCCGCTGGCGGTGCTGGCGGCGGGGTTCTGGTTGTCCTTCGTCGGCGTGGCGTTCCTGATCCTCTGCCTGCAGGCTCAAGGCCGCGGCTGGCGGGCCTTTCTGCACGAACTTGGCGCCGGCCAGTTGCTGATGACCGTGGCGCTGCTGCCGCTGACCCTGTGGTTCTTCGGCCAGGCGTCGCTGGTCGGCGCGCTGTCCAACCTGGTGGCGGTGCCGCTGGTGAGTTTCGTGATCGTGCCGTGCGCGCTGTTCGGCATGCTGCTGTTGCTGCTGTGTCCGCCGCTGGCCGCGCCGGTGCTGTGGCTGGCTGCGCGGATCGCCCACGCGCAGTGGTGGCTGTTCGAGCGCATGGCCACCTGGCCGGGCGCGCACTGGTACCTGCCGACGGTGCAGCTCCATGCGCTGTTGCTGGCCGTGCTCGGTGCGCTGTGGATGTTCATGCCGCGTGGGGTGCCGCTGCGCTGGCTCGGTGTCGTGCTGTTCCTGCCGTTGCTGTTGCCGCCGCGCAGCGCGCCGGCCGAGGGCGCGTTCCGGCTGTGGGTGCTCGACGTGGGGCAGGGGCTGGCGGTGCTGGTGCGCACGCGCGACCACCTGCTGGTGTACGACACCGGCGCGCGTTATCCCTCCGGTTTCGACCTCGGCGAGGCGGTGGTGGTGCCAGCCATCCACGCGCTGGGCCTGCCGCGGGTGGATACCTTGATGATCAGCCACGGCGATAACGATCACGCCGGTGGCGCGCAGACGGTGGCCGAGGCGTTTCCGCAGGCGCGCCGGCTGGCCGGCGAGCCCAGCCGCGTGCGCGTGCCCATGCAGCAGTGCGTGGCCGGACAGGCGTGGCAATGGGATGGCGTGCGCTTCCGCGTGCTGAGCCCGTTGCCGGGCGACGGCGACCGCGACAACGACAGCTCCTGCGTGCTGCTGGTCGAGGGGCGCGGCGGGCGGGTGCTGCTGCCCGGCGACATCAGCTCGAAGACGGAACCGGCCGTGGCCGCAGCGGTGGGGAGCGGCTCGCCGCCGGTGCTGGTGGTGCCGCATCATGGCAGCAAGACGTCGTCCAGTGCGGCTTTCATCGCGGCGTTGAAGCCGTCGTTGGCGCTGGTGTCCGCCGGCTGGCGCAACCGCTTCGGGCATCCGCGCGCGGAAGTCCTGGCGCGCTACGCCGCGGCGGGCGTACCGTTGTTCAACACCGCCATGGAGGGCGCGCTGGAGGTGCAATTCCCCGCCGACGGCACGCCGCGACGGCAGCCGGGCTGGCGCCGGCAGCAGCCCCGCTACTGGCGCGAGTAGCATGGTGCGACGCCGGGATTGCCACGCCTGCCGCAGTACGCGCGAACGACGCTGCTATCATGCGCGCTTCCCCGGAGCGTGGTGCGGCGAGGACTGAAGGTGCTTGATATCCTGATCGCGGGCGGCTGGGCGATGGTGCCCATCCTGATCTGTTCGGCGGTCGCCCTGGCGATCGTGCTGGAGCGTTGGTGGACGTTGCGCCGCAGCGCGGTGCTGCCGCCGGGGCTGGGCGACGAGGTACGCCAGTGGGCGCGCTCCGGCCAGCTCGATCCCGGCCATCTGGAAGCCCTTTCCAACGGCTCGCCGCTGGGCGAGTTGCTGGCCGCCGCGCTGGCGGTACGGCGGCAACCGCGCGAGATCATCAAGGAGCGCATCGAGGACACCGGCCGCCACGTGGTGCACCGGATGGAGCGCTACCTCAACACGCTGGGCACGATTGCCCTGATCGGCCCGCTGCTGGGCCTGTTCGGCACCGTGATCGGCCTGATCCGCATGTTCATGGAGGTGATGGGCGGCGGCATCGGCGACCCGGCACGCATGGCTGGCGGCATCGGCGAGGCGCTGATCTGCACCGCCTCCGGCCTGACCGTGGCGATCCCCGCCTACGTGCTGCACCGCTACTTCCGCTCGCGCGTGGCCGGCTACTGCGTGCTGATGGAAAAGCAGGCCACCGCCTTGCTGGACGACCTGACCCTGGCCGCGCCGGCACCCGCCACGCGCGCACGCCGCGCGACGGCGCCGGTCGCGCCGAGCGCGGGCTGAGGCAGCGGCGATGCGCATCGGCAACGACCGCCGCGGAGACGATTTCGAGATCAACGTGATCCCGTTGATCGACGTGCTGCTGACCCTGCTGATGTTCTTCGTGCTCACCAGCACCTTCGTGCAGCATTCGCGGCTGAAGGTGACGCTGCCGCAGGCCAGCGTGCAGGAGCGCGACATGAACGCGTCGGCGCTGACCATCATGATCGATCGTGACGGCCGCTTTTTCGTCGGCAGCGACGAGGTGATGGGGGAGGGCATCGAGGCGCTCAAGCAGACCATCGCGCGCAATGCCGGCGACAGCCGCGACCAGGCGGTGACGATCCGCGCCGACGCCATGACCCCGAACCAGAACGTGGTGACCGCGATGGATGCGCTCGGCCAGCTCGGCTTCACCCGCCTCTCGATCGCCACGACGCCAAGCAAGCCAGGCACCGCGCAATGAACACGGCCCAGGCGACCGCGGCAGACGCGGGCAGCTGGCCTACCTACAAACGCCTGCTCGGCTACACGCGGCGCTACTGGGCGATCGCTCTGGTGGCCTTCGTCGGCATGCTGGCCGACGGCGGCGGGTTGGCGCTGTTCACCGGCCTGATCAAGCCGATGATCGACAACCTGTTCGCGCAGAAGGACCCGTACCTGATTTTCTGGATGCCGATCTGGATCATCGCGATCTTCCTGGTGCGTTCGCTGGGCACCTTCGTCAGCGATTACGGCATCTCCTACATCGGGCGGCACGTGGTGCAGGCGCTGCAGCTGGAAGTGTTCGCCGCCTATCTGAAACTGCCGGCGCCATATTTCGGCAGCGAGCCGTCCGGCCAGCAAATCTCGCGCATCACCTACACCAGCGAGCAGGTCGCCGCCGCGTCCAGCAGTGCGGCGAAGATCGCCATCACCGACGGCTTCACCGTGATCGCGATGCTGTTCGTGATGCTGTACTACAGCCCCTACCTGACGCTGTCGCTGCTGGTGATGGTGCCGGCGATCGCGCTGGTGGCCACCGTGGTGGCGCGGCGTTACCGCCAGATCAGCCGGCGCATCCAGGGCAGCATGGGTTCGGTCACCGGCACGGTGGAGGAGTCCGTGGGTGCGCATCGCGAAGTGCGCGTGTACGGCGGCCAGGCGCACGAGGCCGAGCGTTTCGACCAGATCACCCGGCACACGCGGCGGCTCAACCTCAAGATCGCCGCCACCAATGCGGCGTCGAGCTCCACCGTGCAGCTGGTGGCGGCCAGTGCGCTGGCCGCGCTGGTGTTTCTCGGCACCCGCCCGCAGGTGCTGGTCAACATGACGCCCGGCGTGTTCTTCGCCGTGCTCACCGCAATGGGCACCATGCTGCCGTCGCTGAAGCGCCTCACCAACGTGCAGGCGAACATCCAGCGCGGGCTGTCGGCGGCCGAGGACATCTTCGCGGTGATCGACCTGCCGCCGGAGCGCGATGCCGGCACGCTGGAGCTGGAGCGCAGTCGCGGCGACCTGCATTTCGTCGACGTCGGCCTGACCTATCCGCGCAGCCAGGCGCCCGCCCTGCAGGAGGTCAATCTCGATTGCGCACCCGGCACGGTCACTGCGCTGGTCGGGCGCTCGGGCAGCGGCAAGAGCAGCCTGGTCAGCCTGCTGCCGCGCTTCAATGTGCCAGACACCGGCCGGATCCTGCTCGACGGCGAGGACTGCCGCAGCTACACGCTGGCCTCGTTGCGCAGACAGATCGCCTGGGTCGGCCAGAGCGTGGTGCTGTTCAACGACACCGTGGCCAACAACATCGCCTACGGCGAGCTGGCCGGCGCCAGCGAGGCGGAGATCGTCGCCGCGGCCGAGGCGGCCAATGCGATGGAGTTCATCGCGCGCATGCCGCACGGCATCCACACGCCGATCGGGCAGAGCGGCAACCTGCTCTCCGGCGGCCAGCGCCAGCGCATCGCGATCGCGCGGGCGATCCTCAAGAACGCGCCGATCCTGGTGCTGGACGAAGCCACCAGCGCGCTGGATACCGAGTCCGAACGACTGATCCAGCAGGCGCTGACGCGGCTGATGAAGGACCGCACCACGCTGGTGATCGCCCATCGCCTGTCCACGGTGGAAGGCGCCGACCAGATCGCGGTGATGGACCAGGGCCGCATCGTCGAGCGTGGCACCCACGCCGAACTGCTCGCGCTGGACGGGCAGTACGCCGCACTGCACCGCATGCAGTTCCACGACGCCGCGGCTGTGGCGGCCGGCGGCTGAGAGGCCGGCCATGGCGCTGCTCGATACGCTCTCGACAGTCTGGTACGGCGGCGGCCGCGCGCCGTGGTGGACGTGGCCGCTGGCTGTACTTTACGGCGGCGTGATCCGCTTGCGTCGCGCGCTGTACCGCATCGGCTGGCTACGCCGCGAGCGCCTGCCGGTACCGGTGGTGGTCATCGGCAATCTCACCGCTGGCGGCACCGGCAAGACGCCGCTGACGATTGCCGTTGCGGCCAACTTGCGCGAACACGGCTATCGACCCGGCGTGGTCAGTCGCGGCCACGGCGGATCGCAACGCGAGCCGCTGCTGCTCGGCGAGGCTCCGGACCCGCGGCAGGTCGGCGACGAACCCTGCCTGATCCGCGCCAGCGGCACGCCGGTGGCGATCGGGCGCGAGCGTCCCGCGGCAGCGCGGCTGCTGCTCGACGCCGGCTGCGACGTGGTGGTGGCCGACGACGGTCTGCAGCACTACGCGCTGGCGCGCGACGTGGAGATTTGCGTGATCGACGGCGCCCGCCGTTTCGGCAATGGTCATCTGTTGCCGGCCGGCCCGTTGCGCGAGCCGCTGGACCGGCTGCGCAGCGTGGACTTGCTCGTGTGCAACGGTGGCATTGCCGAAGCCGGCGAGTACCCGATGCGGTTGCGCGGCGATGAGGCGGTGGCGCTGGAAGGCGGCGGGCGACGGGCGCTGGCCAGCTTCGCCACCCGGCCGGCACATGTGGTGGCGGCCATCGGCAACCCGCGGCGCTTCTTCGACAGCCTGCGCGCCGCCGGCATCGAGGTGATCGAGCATGCCTTTGCCGACCACCATGCGTTCAGCGCGGACGAGCTGGATTTCGCGGACGGCCTGCCGCTGTTGATGACCGACAAGGATGCGGTCAAGTGCCGGTCGTTCGCGCAGCCACACTGGTGGCGCGTGCCGGTGCAGGCGGAATTGCCGCCGGCCTTCCATGCCGCCTTGCGCGAACGCCTCGCGCGGCAGTGACCCGAGGAACCCTAGCGTGACGATTCCCTAGGGCTGGGCGCTCGCCACACGCTGCGCGGGTTTGCGCCGCGACACCGCCTCGCCAGCCACGTACACCCGCCGCGCCAGGTTGCCGCCGATCCAGTAGCACAGTTCCGCCGGCTGGCGCGCATTCCAGATCACCACGTCGGCGCGCTGGCCAGCCGCCAGCGTGCCGCGATCGAACAGACCCAGCGCGCGCGCGGCGTTGACGGTCACGCCGCGCAGCGCTTCTTCCGGGGTCAGCCGGAACAGCGTGCAGGCCATGCCCGCCGCCATGCGCAGCGACAGCAGCGGCGAGGTGCCGGGGTTGCAATCGGTGGCCACAGCCAGCGGCACGCGTTGTTCGCGCAGCAGGTCGATCGGCGGCAAGCGGGTTTCGCGCAACGCGTAGAACGCCCCCGGCAGCAGCACCGCGACGGTGCCCGCGGCGGCCATGGCGCGCACGCCTGCCTCGCCCAGATGCTCCAGGTGATCGGCCGACAGCCCGCCGAACTCGGCCACCAGGGCGGCGCCGTGCTGGTCGGACAACTGCTCGGCGTGCAGCTTCACCGGCAAGTCGAGTTCGCGTGCCCGCTCGAACAGACGACGAACTTCCGCGACGCTGAAGCCGATGCTCTCGCAGAAGCCGTCGACCGCATCGACCAGGCCTTCGCGCGCCAGCGCCGGCAGCATCTCGTCGCAGACCAGCGTCAGGTAGTCGGCCCGGCGATCCTTGAACTCCGCCGGCAGTGCGTGCAGGCCAAGGAAACTGGTGCGTACGCTGATGCCCAGCTCGCGGCCGAGCCGGCGCGCCACGCGCAGCATGCGGCGTTCGCTGTCCAGTTCCAGGCCGTAGCCGGATTTGATCTCCAGCGTGGTCACGCCGTCGGCCAGCAGCGCGCGGGCGCGCGGCAGCGCCTGCGCGTAGAGAAACTCTTCGCTGGCCGCACGGGTGGCCTTGACGGTGGAGGCGATGCCGCCGCCGGCGCGGGCGATCTCCTCGTAGCTGGCGCCATTCAGGCGCAGGTCGAACTCGTCGGCGCGGTCGCCCCCGAACACCAGATGGGTGTGGCAATCGATCAGCCCGGGGGTGACCAGGGCGCCGTCCAGCGATTCCACTTCGTCGGCCAGCGCCACCGGCGCGTCCGGCAGTTCGTTCATCCGCCCCAGCCAGGCAATGCGCCCGTGCTGCATGGCGATGGCCGCGTGCTCGACCAAGCCATACGGCGTTTCGCCGGCGAACGTCGCCAGGGTGGCGTTCAACAGCAGGCGGTCCCAGCGTGGTTGGGTCATCGGTATCGCTCCGTCATGGTTTGCCGGGATGCTGCGGTTGGCCGGACTCGGCGGAGTCGGGGTAGGCCGTGGTCTCGGCGGCTGCGGGCAACGGTCTGGCGGGCTGGTGGTGGGCCCGCTCGGCCTGCTGCTGTCGCTCGGCGTCGCGCACCATGCGTTCGGCGAAGTCCCGATATACCGGGGTCGGGCAGAACAGCGACGCGGCCGCGCGAGCAAGCAGACAGGCTGCCATGATCGGAATCACCATGTCCTGGTTGTCGGTCAGCTCCATCGCGATCACCGCCGAGGTCAGCGGCGAACCGGTGACACCGGCGAGGTAGGCGCTCATGCCCAGCAGCACCACCGCACCGGCGGGCGCGCCCGGCAGCAGATGCGCGATGTTCTGGCCCAGGCCGGCGCCTACCGCCAGCGCCGGCGAAAAGATGCCACCGGGGATGCCGGCCCAGTACGAGACCACATTGGCCAGCAGCTTGGCGATGCCGAAGTCCTGTCCCGGCATGGCGGCCGTGCCCTGCACGATCGCGCGGGCCTGGTCGTAGCCGGTGCCGTAGATGCTGTTGTGCGTACACACGCCGAGCACCGCCAGTGCCAGGCCGCAGCCGGCGGCGAACAACACCGGCCAGCGCGCACGAAGGCGACCGACCTGCGCCAGCGGGCCGCGTCGACTGAGCAGGATCAGGCGCGCAAACAGGCCGCCGAGCAGGCCGCAACCGACCCCGGTCAACAGCACGGCCAACCAGGCGCTGCCCAGCGGCAGGCTCGCGTCCACTTCGCCGAAGTATGAGTAGTTGCCCATGACGCCCAGCGACACCACGCCGCCGATGATCACCGCGGTCAGCAGCAGGCCGCTGAAGCGGTGCTCGAACGTCCCGGCCAGCTCCTCGATTGCGAATACCACGCCGGCCAACGGCGTGTTGAACGCCGCCGCGATGCCGGCTGCGCCGCCGGCGAGGATGAAGCGCGATGCAGCCTTGGGGTCGCTGAAGCCGAAACGCCTGCCGATGGAGTAGAACAGCGCTGCGCCGACATGCACGGTCGGGCCTTCGCGCCCGATCGAGGCGCCCACCGCCAGCGACGCCAGGGTCAGCACCATCTTGCCGGCGGCGACCGGCAGCGACAGCATGCGCGTGCGAAAGCCGCCGTCCTCGATGTGCAGCGAGGCGATCACCTGCGGAATGCCGCTGCCGCGGGTCGCGCGCAGGCGCCCCTCCGTTGCCTGAGCGAGCAGCCCGAACACCAGCGGAGTGAGGATGAGCGGTATCCAGATGCCGTGATCCAGGATGCGCAGGAACAACTGGTAGGACCAGACGCTGGCCTTGGCGAACAGGATCGCGGCCAGCGCCACCAGCACGGCGCCCGCCCACAACACCAACCGGCGTTTCCAGTGGTGCGGCGCAAAGAACTCATGCCCGAGCAGCGCCTGCAGGCGGGGATTGGAGGATGCTGGAGCGGACTTGGGCGGTTCTGGCATGGCGCGATTATCGCAGACGGCCGCGGCAGGATTGATGCCGCCAGCCCTGGCCGTCCGATACCGGTGCGAACGCTGTCGCACCGCGAGTCGCCATCAGCGTGGCCGCCAGCGGGTTTCGTAGAGATCGAAACGGCGGTCCTTGAGGTTGGTCACCGCGCCGGCGTTGCGCGCGCGGGCCAGGGTTGCCAGGTGCAGGTCGGCGAACAGCACGGTCTCGATGTTCGGCGTGGAGTCGGCGGCGATGCCGTCGCGGGCGAAGCCGAAGTCGCTGGGCGTGAGGATGCAGCTTTGCCCGTACTGGATGTCGAAGTTGTTGACCCCGGGCAGGTTGCCCACGTTGCCGGACAGCACCACGTAGCACTGGTTCTCGATCGCCCGCGCCTGCGCGCAGTAGCGCACGCGAAGGTAGCCCTCGCGCACGTCGGTGCAGAACGGCACGAACAGGATCAGCGCACCCTGGTCGACGAGGTGGCGCGCCACCTCGGGAAACTCCGAGTCGTAGCAGATCATCACCCCGATCGGGCCGCAGTCGGTGAGCACGGTGGCCGCGCTGTCGCCGCCGGCGATGTTCCACACGTTGCGCTCGCTGGGCGTGGGGTGCAGCTTCTCGCGCTCGTGCAGCGAGCCGTCGCGCAGGCACACGTAGCAGACGTTGTGGATGTCGCCGTTGGCCTGCTCGGTGGGATGCGTGCCGGCGATGATGTTGATGTTGTAATGGACGGCCAGACGGCTGAACAGCTCCTTCACCTGCGGCGTGTAGTGGCTGAGCTTGCGGATCGAATCCACCGGCGACAGCTCGGTGTTCTCGATCGACAGCAACTGCAGCGTGATCAGTTCGGGGAAGGTGACGAAGTCGGCGTTGTAGTCGGCGGCGATGTCGGTGAAATACTCGACCTGGGTGGCGAACTCCTCGAACGAGGCGATGCGCCGCTGCTGGTACTGCACTGACGCCACCCGCACCGCGTCGGGCAGGCGCTGCGGCGAGGGGATCGAGGGCGTGTCGGGCTGGTCGAGCAGTTGCGGGTTGCGCCAGACCAGGTGCACGGCGTAGCCCAGCGACTCGTGGTCGGAGGGCACGTAGCCGCGCAGCAGGCCGATCACCTCGAAATCGTTGGACAGCTGGAAGCTCAGCGTGAGGTCGCGCCGCCGGCCTTCGGTCACCGCCTGCACGTAGGACTCGGCACTGCCGTAGCGCGCGATGTTCTTCGCCAGCCCCGGAATGCGCCCGCCGAACACGATGCCGCGCAGCTTGAGATTCATGCACAACCGCTTGCGCGCGCGATACAGCCGCTGGCCGATGCGCATGCCGCGGTAGTCGGGGTGCACCACGACTTCCATGCCGTACAGCCAGTTGCCGTCCGGCTTGTGGCGCGAGGCCATGCCGCCGCCGGTGATCTCCATCCAGGTGTGCGGCGCCAGCGCGGTGGCTTCGTCGATGCGGAAGGTGGCGCAGTAGCCGACGATGCGATCGTCGTACTCGACCACGAACTGGCCTTCCGGGAAGTGCGTCTGCTGTGAGCGCAGCATCTCGGCCGAATGGCCCCATTCCGGGCCGTAGACCCGCCCGGTGAGTTCCACCAATTGCGGCACGTCGACCGGCCGCGCCTGGCGCAACAACAACCGCGGGGTGTTTTCACTGGATTTGCCTGCCATGCGGGCCATTATGCATGGGCGTGTCGAGGCTCGGGTGAAGGCGCGGCAGAGGCACGGTTACACTGGCGACCATCGCAACGGAGACCATCGATGAACGAAACCAGCCGCAGCACCAGCTACCGGGCCGGACGGTTGTGGCGAGACGGCGAATGGCAGCGCGATGCCAGCTTCGCGGTGGACGCCGGTGGTGCGCTGGTCGACGCGAGCGACGGCATCGAGACGATCGGCCAGTGGGTGTTGCCCGGCATGCCGAACCTCCATTCCCATGCGTTCCAGCGCGCGATGGCAGGCCTGGCCGAACGCCGGGGAAGGGCGGACGACAGCTTCTGGAGCTGGCGCGAGGCGATGTACGGCTTTGCCGCGGTGATCGACCCGGAGTCGCTGCAGGCGATCGCCGCGCAGCTCTACGTCGAGATGCTCAAGGCCGGCTACACCCGCGTGTGCGAATTCCACTACCTGCACCACCGGCCCGACGGCACGCCGTACGCGCAGGCCGAGGCCATGTCGCTGGCGCTGGTCGAGGCCGCGCGCGAGGCCGGCATCGGCCTGACCCTGCTGCCGGTGCTGTACATGAGCGGCGGTTTCGACGGCCGCGCGCTGGGCGAACGGCAGCGGCGCTTCGGCCACGACGTGGATGGCTACCTGCGCCTGCTCGACACGCTGCAGGCGCACGCCGATCGCGACCTGCGCGTCGGCACCGCGCTGCATTCGCTGCGCGCCGTGCCGGAGGCGGCGTTGCGCGAAGTGCTTGCCGACTCGCGGGTGCGTCGCGGGCCGATCCACATCCACATCGCCGAGCAGATCGGCGAGGTGCAGGATTGCCTGGCCATCCGCGGCGCCCGCCCGGTCGAGTGGCTGTTCGACCACGCCGAGGTCGATGCCCGCTGGTGCCTGGTACACGCCACGCACCTGACCGAGGCGGAGACCGCACGGATCGCCGCCAGCGGCGCGGTGACCGGGTTGTGTCCGACCACCGAGGCGAATCTCGGCGACGGCCTGTTTCCGCTGGCGGCCTACCTCGATGCCGGGGGCACGTTCGGCATCGGCTCGGATTCGCACATTTCCATTTCGCCGGTGGAAGAACTGCGCTGGCTCGAATACGGCCAGCGGCTGCTCACCCGTCGCCGCAACATCGCCGCCCGCCAGCCCGGGGCCAGCGTGGGCGAGACGCTGTGGCGCGGCGCTCTGGCCGGCGGCGCGCGCGCCAGCGGCCTGCCGGGCGGCGAGTTGCATGCCGGCGCGCCCGCCGACCTGATCGTGCTGGACGAAAACTCGCCGCTGCTCGCCGCGCGCGATGAGACCTCCGTGCTCGACAGCTGGCTGTTCGCCGGCAACACGCCGCTGGTGCGCGACGTGATGCGGGCCGGTCGCTGGGTGGTGCGCGATTTCCGCCACCATGACGAGGAACGCATTGCAGCGCGGTATCGCACCGCCGTGCAGCGGATCGCCGCCGGCTGAGTCGACGGCGGCCGGCTGAACGGTTGCCATCGTGCGCCACACCCTTGTCATCGCCCGCGCGCGAATGCCGTTGATGGGGGCACTTCCCTCATCTGGAGCGTGCCATGCGTCGATTCCTGCATCGTGTTTCCGCCGCCGCCCTGCTGTTGCTGTTTGGCGCGACGCTGGCCGGCTGCGTGGTGGTGCCCGCGCGCGGGCGCGCGTGGGTGCCGGGCCACTGGGCGGCACCGCATGTCTGGGTGGGCGGGCACTGGCGTTATCGCTGAGCGTGCCAGCCGGCGGCGTGACCATCGGCAGGGGTGACGGCGCCGGCGCGGGAGTATGTTGCCCGCTCGCATGCGGCATGCCGCCGCAGTCGGGAACGCGCATGAATCAGGCACGCCGCTCGGCGGGCGCCGCCATCCTGCGGGGTGGCTTGGTGGCCGGCACCATCGACATCGGCGCGGCGTCGCTGATCAACATGGTCGACCCGCTGATCATCCTGCGCGCGATCGCCAGCGGCCTGCTCGGCCGTGCGGCGTTCGCCGGCGGGTTGCCGGTGTCGCTGCTGGGCCTGGTGCTGCAATGGGCGATGTCGTTGCTGATCGCGGCGATCTTCGTGCTGGCCGCGCAGCGCCTGGCGTGGATGGGGCGCCGCTGGATCACTGCGGGACTTGCCTACGGCGTGGTGGTCTTCGTGGTGATGGAGTTCGTGGTGGTGCCGCTGTCGGCCGCGAAGAATCCGCACTTCACGGTGCTGTCGCTGCTGGAGAACGTGCTGGCAATGCTGCTGTACGGCCTGATCATCGCGTTCTTCGCGCGGCGGGTGCGCTAAGCTTTCCGGTCTTTCCGGTTCGCGCGCAGCGCAGGCATTGGACGTGACGACAGCTTCGATGCCCGCGGCGGTGCCCTCATCCCCGGACGCCGCCGCGCGCTACATCCATCACGGCACGCCAGACTTCCGCCGCACCAATCTCGCCCTGTTCGCCGCCGGCTTCGCCACGTTCGGCCTGCTGTACTGCGTGCAGCCGCTGATGCCGGAGTTCAGCCGCCACTACGGGGTGAGCGAGGCGGGCGCGGCGCTGTCCTTGTCGCTGACCACCGGGGTGCTGGCGTTCGCGATGCTGTTTGCCGGCGCGCTGTCGGACGCGTGGGGACGCAAGTCGCTGATGGTCGCTTCGCTGCTCAGCTCCGCGGTGCTGGTGCTGGTGACTGCGATGATGCCGGACTGGTACGCACTGCTGGTGGTGCGCACGCTGCTGGGGCTGACCCTGAGCGGACTGCCCGCGGTGGCGATGACCTACCTCAGCGAGGAGATGCACGTCGAGTCGATCGGGCTGGGCATGGGCCTGTACATCAGCGGCAGTGCCGTGGGCGGCATGGGCGGGCGGCTGATCACCGGCGTGCTGGCGGACTTCTTCGGCTGGCGCATCGGCGTGGCCGTGGTCGCGCTGATCGGCATCGTGGCCGCGCTGGTCTTCTGGCGCATGCTGCCTGCCTCGCGGCATTTCACGGCGCAGCCGCTGCGCTGGCGCACGGTCGCGGGTCGCTTCAACGGCATCTTCCACGACCGTGGCCTGCCGTGGCTGTTCATCGAGGGCTTCCTGCTGCTGGGCGCGTTCGTCACGGTCTACAACTACCTCGGCTACCGCCTGCTGGCGCCGCCGTACAACCTCAGCCAGGCGGTGGTGGGCCTGATCTTCGGCATCTATCTGGTGGGCACCTTCAGCTCGGCGTGGATGGGCCACCTGGCCGGCAAGCTGGGCCGGCGCAAGGTGCTGTGGACGGCACTCGCGCTGATGCTGGCCGGAGTGGCGCTGACCGTGGCGCAACCGCTGTGGCTGGTGATGACCGGCCTCGTGGCGGTGACGTTCGGTTTCTTCGGCGGCCACTCGATCGTCAGCAGCTGGGTCGGCCGCCGCGCCGGCGCGGCGAAGGCGCAGGCCGCGTCGGTGTACCTGTTCTGCTATTACATGGGCTCCAGCATCGCCGGCGCCAGCGGCGGCTTGTTCTACGCTTCGCACGGCTGGGCCGGCGTGGCGCTGTTTGTCGGCGTGCTCGTCTTGCTCGGCCTGCTGATCGCACTGTGGCTGTTCCGCCTGCCGCCGCTGGTCAACGTGGCGACGGCGCCGACCCCGATGAGCAAGGGCGCGATGGGGTAGGGCGGGCACTGCCCGCCGATGTGCGGAGTCGAGAGCGGTGAGCGCCGATGTGCGGTGCACAGCGGCGGGCGGTGCCCGCCCTACGGGTGACGCGGAAGGTGGCGCGAGTCCGGGCTCATGGCGCGGCCGACTTCAGCATCCCGTTTACGGTGTCGTAATCGCCGTCGTTCGCGGCTGCTGGAAGCCCGAGCAGGTGGGTCATCAGCGGATAGACGTCCACATTCAGGAAGGCGGGGATCTTCGCGCCGACGCGAAACGCCGGGCCGTGCGCGATGAAGATCGCCTGCATGGCAGGCTCGGCGTTGTCGTAGCCGTGGTTGCCCAGGCTGGGCGGGTCCTTCTTCGCGGCCAGCTTGGCGCGGCTGGCGATGCGCCAGTGCACGTTGGCCAGGCAGATCAGCTGCGGCACCCGCGGGTTGCTTCCGTAGTCGAAGCGCGCCGGTATGCGGCGCTTGTCCCAGCAGCGCATGTGTCGTTGCGGCCGTTCCAGCTTGCGTTCGATCGCCGCGAACCGGGCGCGGTCTTCCGCGCTGTCGGAACGCGGATTGAAGCCGGCGACGATGCCCTCGCTCACCAGTTGCACCTGGTCCAGCGGCAGCAGGTCGTCCAGCAGCACGGTGTTGCTGGCCGGCACCGCGGCCATGCCGTGGTCGGACAGCACGATAAGGTTGATCCGCTGGAACAGCCCGCGCTGCTTCAGGCCCCGCAGCAGTCGGCCCAGCGCGGCATCCGTGGCGCGCAGCGCGGCGTCGACCTGCGGCGAGTCCGGGCCGTGCTCGTGGCCGGCGTGATCGACGGCATCGAAATACAAGGTGAGAAAGCGAGGCCGCAAGGCGGGCGGCAAGTCGAGCCAGGCCAGCACCTGGTCGACCCGCGCATCGGCGCCGACGCTGCCGTCGAACGGGTGCCAGTAGTCGGGATGGCGGCCGTGGATCGCCGCTTCCGAACCCGGCCAGAACATCGTCGCGGTGCGCATGCCGTGTTCGTCGGCAGTCACCCAGATCGGCGTGGCCTCGTCCCACCAGCGGCCGTCACTGACCGCCTTGCGGTTGCCCAGCGAGAACTTGCCCAGCTGCGGGTCGAACATGGTGTTGTCGACGACGCCGTGATGGTCCGGGCGCAGTCCGGTGACCAGGGTGTAGTGGTTCGGAAACGTCAGCGAGGGAAACGAGGGTTGCATCGAGGCGGCCTGCACGCCGTGCCTGGCCAGCTTCTCCAGGTTGGGGCTGAGACCGCGATCGATGTAGTCGTGGCGATAGCCGTCGATCGAGATCAGCAGCAACGGTGAGGGTTCGCTTGTCGCGGCGCGGACGAGCGCGCGATCGGTGCCGGAAAGATGCGCGCAACCGGCGCACGCGGCGATGGCTGCGCAAAGCAGCAGGCGGAACACTGTGTTCATGCGGGTCGTTGCACACTCTGGCCAAACCAACGCCCATGGTCGCGCAGAGTCATGACGATTGCAGCCCACGCATCTCCAACCCACATGCTCGCCTGTACGGCGATGCTGCTGGCGCTCGGCTCTTCCGCCGTCGCGGGCGCCGGGCAGGTCACGCCGCCGACGCCGGTGCGCGCGTACGCGCCGGTGCAGGGCGACGCGTCCCGCCATGCCGTGCGCCAGCAGCAGCTGCGCGATCAGGTGCGCCAGAGCGAACTGCAGCAGCAACTGCAACAGAACGTGTCCGACAACGCGAAGCGTCCGGGCGCGAAGAACAAGCTGCTGCAACGCCAGCTCGAGCAGGCCGACCAGGCGCGGCACGAGCGCGACCGCGCTGCGCTCAGGGACCTGCTCGACCGGCAGCAGGCCCACTCCGTGCTGCCGCGGGTGATCCCGCCGGATGCGCCGGCGCCGGCGCGCAGCGGCGGTTGATCAGCGCGCCGCGCGGCGCCCGTCGTCAGCGCCGAACAGGTCGCCGTGCGCGATGCGGCGTTCCCACCCCAGCAGGAATCGCTTCGCCGGCAGGCCGCCGCCGAAGCCGGTGAGGCTGCCGTTGCTGCCGATCACGCGATGGCAGGGCACCACGATCGGCAGCGGGTTGCGCCCGTTCGCCGCGCCGACCGCGCGCATCGCCTGCGGCTGGCCGATACGGCGCGCCAGCTCGCCGTAGCTGATGGTCTCGGCGTAGGGGATGCGCGCCAGTTCCTCCCACACCGTCAGCTGGAACGCCGTGCCTTGCGGATGCAGCGGCAGGTCGAACCCGGTTCGCGTGCCCGCGAAGTATTCCTCCAGTTGCTCGCGCGCGAATGCGAGCGCCGACGACGAGCGCACCCAGTGCGGCGAAACCGGCCGCGGGTGCCGCTCGGTCTCGAAGCGGATCTCGCGCAGCCCCTGCGCGTCGGCCAGCAACAGCAGGCGGCCGACCGGGCTCGGCATCCCGTCGACGTGGATCGTTTCGGCGTTCATGGTTTGCTCCGTTGGGCGGTCGCGGCGTCGCCGACGCTGCGCCACAAATGCATCACCGCGTAGGCGCGCCACGGTCGCCATGCCTCGGCCAGCGCGGCGAGCGCCTTCGTGCCCAGTTCGGCGCCGTCGCCGGCCGCCGCTCGGCGCAGGATCAGGTCGGCGGCGGGGAATGCATCGGGGTGGCTCAGCGCGCGCATCGCCATGTAATGCGCAGTCCATTCGCCGATGCCGGGCAGCGCCACCCAGCGCGCGACGAACTCCTGCAGCGGTTGCTCCACGCGAAAATCCACGCGGCCGTCGAGCAGCGCCTGGGCGATGCCGCGGATCGCGGCGGCGCGCGCGGTGGTGACGCCGAGTTCGCGCAGGTCCGCGTCGGCCAGTTGCGCCGGGGTCGGAAACAGCCGTTCCAGGCCGTCCGGCAGCGGCAGCGCGAGCACCGAGCCGTGGCGCTGCACGATGCGCGAGGCCAGCGTACGTGCGGCCGCCACGCTGACCTGCTGGCCGAGCACCGCGCGCACCGCGATCTCGAAACCGTCCCAGCCGCCCGGCAGGCGCTGGCCCGGGTGCCGGCGCAGCATCGGTTTCAGCACCGCGCTGGCGCCCAGCGTCGCCGCGATCACGCGCGGGTCCGCGTCGAGGTCGAACATCCGCCGCGCTCGCGTGACCAGCGGCAGCAGTTGAGCGGGCCGTGCGCCGTGCAGTTCGAGTTGCAGCGCGTGGTCACCGCCCGGCGCCGCGGACAGACGCAGCCAGCCGGCATCATCCGCGTCGCCGAAGACGCGCGCGTAGGCGTGCTCGTCCACCCGTTCCACGCCGGGCAGCGCGCGCGTGCGCAGGAATGCCAGCAAGGCCGGGAAGTCGTATGGCGGGCGATAACCCAGGCGCAGCACCAGCGTGGCGGCGGCCGCAGCGCGCGGTTGCCGGCGCAGCTCGCGCGGCGGCATCCGGTTCGCCGCCGCAAACGCGGCATTGAAACGGCGCAGGCTGCCGAAGCCCGACGCCAGCGCCACCTCGGTCACGGGCAGCGCAGTCTCGGTCAGCAGTTGCTTGGCGAACAGCAGGCGGCGAGTGGTGTGCACGTCGATCGGCGGTGCGCCCAGATGCGCCACGAACAGGCGGCGCAGTTGCCGCGCGCCGACGCCCACGCGCGTGGCCAGCTCCGCCAGCGGACGCTCGCTCAGCGCGCCGGCATCGATCAGTTTCAGCGCACGCGCCACCACGTGCTCGCCGCGATGCCAGCTCGCATTGCCCGGCGCCAGTTCCGGCCGGCAGCGCAGGCAGGGCCGGAACCCGGCCGCTTCCGCGGCCGCGGCGCTGGCGTAGTAGCGGATGTTTGCCGGTTTCGGCGGCGGCGCCGGGCAGACCGGGCGGCAATAGATCCGCGTGCTGGTGACGGCGGTGAAGAACAATCCGTCGAAGCGGGCGTCGCGGCTCAGCCGCGCCTGTTCGCAGACGGCCAGCGCGGGCAGGATGGCGGCGGGTGATTCGGACATGGGCGCAGGCTAGCACCGCGGCGGCCGCGGAACTGGCCGTTTTCGGACATCAATGCCGGATCGTCGGCAGCACCACCGCGGTGGGTCGCTGGCAGGCGCGCTGGCGGCTGCGGCGGAAGTCCCCCGCCTCCTTGTCGCTGGCGGGGCGGCCGCTGTCGCCACCATCGAACGCGACCCGCCACGAACCGTCCGGCGCGCGCCGCCATGTCGTCGAGAAATGTCCGATCGCGTAACGCGATGCCGCGTTCGCGCCCATGTTCTCGAACAGGTACGGGCCGCTGGACGTCGCCAGCGTGCCGTCCGCGCTCGCGACCACGTGCTGCGGATACCAGTCCAGCCGCACGGACTTGCCGGCAAGGATCGCCGCCCAGTGCCGCACGATTGCCTGCGGTCCGCGCACGGGCGTGTCCGCATTTGCGTCGAACACGCTGTCGTCGGCGAGGAACGCGGCGAATGCCGCGGCATCGTGCCGCTGCACGCTGCGGGCAAACGCCAGTTCGCGTTGCCATACCTCGCAGGCGGCGCGATCGGCCGCAGCCATCGCGGCGGACGCCGGCGCGCCGGGCAGGGCGGCAAGCAGCAGGATCAACCCCATCGAACGTGACATCGGCGACTCCGGCGGTCGGGTTGCCGCGCAGCTTCCATCCGCCCCAGGCGTGGCGCCAGTGCCGGAACGCACGGGCCACCGACGCAGCGCCGCGGGCATGGCCAGGGTCAGCCTGGAGGCCTGCGCGAGCGTGGCGCTGCGCAAGCACACCGGCATCGACGCCGCCCGCAGCCCGCCCTCAGCCATGCCGACGGCCGCTCAGCGCCTGCGTTCGACGGGCACCCCGCGAAACGCGCGCTCCACGCCCTTCGCCCACCGGACGTTCAGGCGGAGGTGATGCCGAGCAGCCCGCCCACTGCGCCGAGCAGGGCGCGGCGATCGTAGGGCTTGGCCAGGAAGGTCGTGTTTTCGGGAAAACAGGTGAAGCTGTTGCGTGGATCCGCCGAGATCAGCATGACCTGGATGGACCGATGCCGTCGGGCGCGCAGCGCCAGTTCGATACCGTCGATGCCGCCGGGCATGTGGATGTCGCTCACCAGCAGGTCGATGGTGGAATCCAGCATCAGCATGTTCAACGCGCTGGTGCCGTTGCCGGCGGTCACGACGTGGTAGCCCTCGGCCTCCAGCACCATCGCGGTGGCGTCGCGGGCGCTGCGGTCATCCTCTGCCAGCAGGATGGTGTAGTTCTGCGCATGGGTCATGGCGATCTTCCGCAGACGGGGACCGACCATGATCTGTCCGGTGTAAAAGCCCGGTGAGGGTGGAATCTGTGTAGGCTGTAGCTCCCCGGGGGCGGCGACGCATGAACCGACTTGAGCGCTATCGACAGCTGGTCGGGTTCTTCCCCGATGGCATACATGAGCTCGACGTGTCCGGTCACATCGTCGGCATGAACGACAGCGGCCGCGTCGCGCTGTGCATTGCCGACCCGGTCAGCGCGATCGGGCAGCCGCTGGCCGCGTTCTGGCCCGAGGGAGCGCGTGCCGCGATCGATGCAGCGCTGGCGAGCGCGCGCGAGGGGCGCTCGGTCGAGTTCACCCAGGTGCTGCCGTCGGCCGACGGCGAAGATGGCTGGTGGGAGATCAGCGTGCATCCGTATCTGGATGCGCGACAGCGGGTGGACGGCATCGTCGTGATCAGCCATGACGTCACCGAGCCGGTGCAGGCAACGCTGGCCCTGGACACGGTGATCCACGGCCTGCACCGGCGGCTCAGCCTCAGCGAACTGGCCGGCGAAAGCGATGCCGCCCGCTATGAGGCGCTGGCCCGGCAGCTGGCGCGCGCACGGGTGTTCCAGCGGGAGGGAGCCGGCCGGGAGGCGTCGCTGAAGCTGCAACTGGGCCTGGCAAGCGCCGCCCAGGCGGTGGCCGAGCACGCCTCGCAGCAGGCGCAGAAAAACGAGGCGATTGGCCAACTGGTGGCGGGCCTCTCGCACGACTTCGCCAACATGCTGCAGATCGCCATGGTGGCGCTCAGCAGCATCGAGGACGATCCGGCCAACCTCGACGAGCGGCAGCGCCGCATGCTTGGCTACAGCATGGAGGGCGTACAGCACGCCGCGCTGCTTGCCAAGCGGCTTCTCGCGTTTGCCCGTGTGCACCGCTATGCGGCAGCGCCGGTGGAACTGACCGCGATCGTTCGCGACATCGAGGGTTTCGCCAGGCAGAGCCTGGGCGCCGGCATGGATTTCCAGGTTGGGCCCGTCGCTGACGAGCTGCCTACCCTGGGCGACTGCCATTCCATCGAACAGGCCTTCATCAACCTGTGCATCAATGCACGCGACGCATGTCGCGGGCAGGGCAGCATCCGGGTCGACCTGGGCGAGCTGATCGTGGGCGAGGCCGAGAGCAGCACGCTGCGCCAGGCGGGCGACTACGTTACATTGGCCGTCACCGACAATGGCAGCGGCATGGAGGAAGCCGTGCGCGAGCGCCTGTTCGAGCCGTACTTCACCACCAAGCCCGAAGGCGCCGGCACCGGCCTGGGCCTGGCCCAGGTGTACGGCGTGATGCGGCAGGCCGGTGGTTTTGTCGACGTGGAATCCGCGCCCGGCCAGGGCACCACGATGACCCTGGCGTTCCCGCGCCTGCGCCTGCCCGCAGCGGGCTGGCCCGGCAGACCACCGCATTAGGGCCGTGTGGCCGCTGACCTATACTCGGCGGTCTGACTCACCGGAGCGCATCGCCATGAACGCACCCACCCGCATCGACACCACCCGCACCATCCGCGCGCCCCGCGGCAGCGAGCTTTCCTGCAAGAGCTGGCTCAGCGAGGCGCCGTTCCGCATGATCCAGAACAACCTCGATCCCGAGGTGGCGGAGAACCCGGCGGAGCTGGTGGTGTACGGCGGCATCGGCCGCGCCGCGCGCAACTGGGAGTGCTTCGACGCGATCTTGCGCAGCCTGCGCGAGTTGAACGACGACGAGACCCTGCTGGTGCAGTCCGGCAAGCCGGTCGGCGTGTTCCGCACGCATGCCGACGCGCCGCGCGTGCTGATCGCGAACTCCAACCTGGTGCCGCACTGGGCCACCTGGGAGCACTTCAACGAGCTCGATAAGAAAGGCCTGATGATGTACGGCCAGATGACCGCCGGCTCGTGGATCTACATCGGCTCGCAGGGCATCATCCAGGGCACCTACGAAACCTTCGTCGAGATGGGCCGCCAGCATCACGGCGGCAACCTCAAGGGCAAGTGGCTGCTCACCGCCGGCCTCGGCGGCATGGGCGCGGCGCAGCCGCTGGCCGCCTCGCTGGCCGGCATGTGCAGCCTCAACATCGAATGCCAGCAGAGCCGCATCGACTTCCGCCTGAAGACCCGCTACGTCGACGAGCAGGCCAGCAGCCTCGACGACGCGCTGGCGCGCATCGCGAAGTACACGAAAGCCGGCGAGGCGAAATCCGTCGCGCTGCTCGGCAACGCCGCCGACATCCTGCCGGAACTGGTCAAGCGGGGCGTGCGCCCCGACGCCGTCACCGACCAGACCAGCGCGCACGACCCGGTCAACGGCTACCTGCCGCAGGGCTGGACGCTGGAGCAGTGGTTCGAGCGCCGCAAGGCCGACCCGGTCGGCACCGCGCGCGCCGCCAAGCTGTCGATGAAGACCCACGTGGAGGCGATGCTCGCCTTCCACGCGCAGGGCATCCCCACCTTCGACTACGGCAACAACATCCGCCAGATGGCGCAGGACGTCGGCTGCGAGAACGCGTTCGCCTTCCCCGGCTTCGTGCCCGCCTATGTGCGCCCGCTGTTCTGCCGCGGCATCGGCCCGTTCCGCTGGGTCGCGCTGTCCGGCGACCCGGAAGACATCTACAAGACCGACGCCAAGGTCAAGGAACTCATCCCCGATGACGAACACCTGCACCGCTGGCTCGACATGGCCAGGGAGCGCATCAGCTTCCAGGGCCTGCCGGCGCGGATCTGCTGGGTGGGGCTGGGGCTGCGCGACAAGCTCGGCCTGGCGTTCAACGAGATGGTGCGCAAGGGGGAGTTGAAGGCGCCGGTGGTGATCGGGCGGGACCATCTGGATTCCGGCTCGGTCGCGTCACCGAACCGCGAGACCGAGGCGATGAAAGACGGCAGCGACGCCGTCAGCGATTGGCCGCTGCTCAACGCGATGTTGAATGTGGCTGGTGGGGCGACGTGGGTTTCGTTGCATCATGGCGGTGGGGTGGGGATGGGGTATTCGCAGCATTCCGGCATCGTGATCGTCTGCGATGGCACGGCCGAGGCGGACAAGCGGATTGCGCGGGTGTTGTGGAACGATCCGGGGACTGGGGTGATGCGGCATGCGGATGCGGGGTATGAGATTGCGGTGGAGTGTGCGAAGGAGCAGGGGTTGAAGTTGCCGATGGTTTGAGTGTCGAAAGGCCAGGCATGAAGCCTGGCCTTTTTATTGGCGTCGAAGTTCTAAGGCGAGGGTCCCTTTCCGGAAGGGATAAGTGAACCTGACCCCGCCAGTCTCCGGCCCGCAAAGCGTGCACCGACCTGACACTCGTATAGAGATCGACATGGATACCTCGACGCTCAAAGCGTTCGCGCAACGTTTGCGCCTGCATCTAAAACCGCGCCACATTTCCCTGAAGCACGGCCAGGCGCTTGATCTGGTCGCTGCTGTAGCCGGGTTACGGAATTGGCCCGAAGTCAACGCATTCCCCGAACGAGTAGCAGTTGTGTCGCCCGATGACCAAGCGTACCAACGCTTGGTGGATCGCATTGCCAGCAGATACAAGAAGACACTCTCCTTAGAGGAACTTCGCCAAGCGTTGGAAACACCGCTGCCAGACAAGCGTCGCACGAACGACAGCTCACAAAAGACGGCCCCCAAGGAATTGGAAAGTGCCGGAGGAAAGGTGTTGAAGTACGTCGAGATCGATGAAGAAACAGGCGAACCCACGGGGCGTAGCGCGTCGTTTCTGGGTGTCGATTTTGAGGCGCTTCAATACTCTGATCTCATCGACCAAAGGCTCAGGAACAAGATCGTCATCCCGCTGCGCTGGAAGAACGCTCGCGTTCTCGAAAGCTCACTTTCAGAGATTTCCGTCGATAAGCTGGCTTCTGGCAATGCAGTGCTTGAGAGCACTTATTCCTCCCTAACCATCGGACTGGTCAAGGGTGGCTGGTTGCCATCAGGAGTGGCCCTTCAAGACGACATGATCGTTATGCCGGATCGCTGCACCATCAGCGAACTAGGCGGGCGTTTCCGTGATGGCAAAAAAACGGATGATGAGGACAAGGACTTTCTCGACTTGTTCGCCGACAAGCGTGTCCGCATCAACCCATTGCTCTACGCCCTGGAAGGCAATCTTCGGAAAAACCCAACGCCCGACATTGTTGAGCAACAATTCGACGAGGCGTGCGCGAAGATCAAATCTTCGTTGCCGTTGGCGGAGTTGGTGCCCGCAGGCAAAAGCAGCCTGCGCGGCATAGTCGGCATCATCAGCAATACGCGAGAAGGCATGGTACGCAAGCAGGATTTCCTCATACGACTTGCGCCCAAATTTCGATCACCCATAGGTGCACGCCGTCTTCCCGTGGTTTGGAATGAAGTGCTAACCACTGCGGACGATTGCGGTGTTCCACGGCGTTCGCTCGTCGTGCTCGCAGCTTTGAGCGCCATTTCAGTACCCAACGGGAAAAGCCCTGCGAGAAAACTATTGAAGCTGACGGAATCCAATTATTCGGAGGAACTGGCGTACAACGCGCTGGCTGACTTGCGATCCTTGGAAATCCTAATGCACTTGTTTGCGGTGTTTCCCAATGAACGGGTCTTGCTATGTACAGGCGACAAGGACTTGGCGCTTTTTTGGGCTGGAATCAGGGCGTCAGATTTTGATTGGCGAGGCGACCATCTGCACTTCAAGCTGTCACCGGTGGAGGCGTTGCTGCCCAACGTAACACCAGGGCGGCAAGCCTCTTATTTCGATGAAGAAGAAACCGCCGAAAAAGTGTCAGGGGCAATTTCGGGGCGGCAAGAGGGGTCGCCAAATTGTCCCTGACACCATTCTTGCCGGGGCGACCAGCGAGGTCGGGACGCGCGGAAGTATGCGAGGGGCAGCGTCGCGAGGAACAAAGTCTCAGGGGTTGTTGAACATCGCGTTGATGAAGGAGATCGGGCGCTGGAAGTGAAAGAGTGAGCGCACAAAAATCCCGGCGGCAGGGATCATCGACTTCCCATCGCGTTCCAGCACGATGGCTTGCCCTTTGTACTTGATAGCTTCGCCGCGCGTCTCATGGACCCATTTGCGCTCGCGCTTGTTCTTCGGAGGACGCACCGTAATTCCATTCTTCTCACAGGCTTCCACAAGACCTGGGATAGAAATTCCCATACAGACATTAAGGCGGCCGAACAGCAGGTCCATAGTGCGTTCCGGGGGCACTGGGATGGAAAAGATCGGCAGCGCAAGAGGTTGACTTACGCTATCAATCATTCGTGCGACCGGGATGAACTCGCCGCCAGAGAACTCATTTAGCCATACCAAAAACGTGAATGGCGAAGCTGGAAGCATGTGCTTGGCGTAAGCGCCGACAAACAGGCAGTCATCGATAACATTGATTGCCCACCCCTTCTCAGTCGCCTCACCGAGCAACTCGTTGAGCTCGACATTCCATTCTTCAATTGGAATGTATGGCTCCGGAATGTGGATTTCTTGCTTCGAATCAGGGTCTTGACCTGTGCCTTTGCCGAGGATGCTGGAAACAAAGTCCATGCGGTCCATCTGTCGCAACATCCGCTCGAACTGCTTAACCGTATGCTCAGACTCCGTCTGCGACACGATCTGCTTGAAGCGCTCGCACCCCGACTGCCTGTAGAACCTTGCGAGGTTGCCTATCTCGTGGTTTTTGTGCCCCTCTTTGACCTCGACGATCGAAAATCCTTTGTACGGATCGGCTAGGAAGATGTCTCCAATCTGAAGGAAGGTTGTAAGGTCCGCGATTAGCGGCATTGAGTCAGGCTCCTGAGCTCTGTAGTGGCGTGCTGCCGCAACCACAGATTCAAGATTTGAATTGCTGAGACTCGGCTGTCTTTGCTCTCGAAAGAATCTTCGCGCGTAGCAGAGCTGCCCTTGTAGCATTTGCCAAGCAATCGTATCCATCGCGGTTCGATAGAGCGCCTCTTCCCCCGGCGCCATCGGCTCTACGTTGCCAATGCGGTTTATGAAGCGTTCCTGAGCTGCCCACATCCCGTCATGGGCTAGCCGATAGAAGCTGGCTCGGAATTCAGGCTCCTTCATGCGCTCAGGCTCAAGCGGCCATAGGGAGCAGCTGCCGCAGCAGATTTCTTCGAGCAATTGCTTTGCAACTTCTTCCAAGTGCGCAGGCATTGCCATGGGGCGAAGGCGCTCAGCCTGCTTCTCAAATCCCTTTGGAATGGTCATCTGCGGTCTCGCCTAGAACGGAATATCATCGTTAGTGAACGCGGCACTACGCGCCTTGACAGGCTTCTTCAAGACGAACTGGCTCTTGTTTTCGAGTATCCAAGCCCAGCCTTCTGGTGTGAACTTGTAGCCGGCATAGAACCAGCCGTCTTCGTTTTCGAGTTTTACCTGAGAGATGAATCCGCTATCTGCTAGCGATTTCAGAGCGATAGTTGTTGCAAGATTCGTGAAGCCAGATCTTTCCATGTCTTGCCTAATATTCTGGTCAGACGCGGCATCAGTCAGCGAATAGATGTTCTCTCCCAGAGCAGCCAACGCTACAACCTCGTGTTGCTCTAGGCCCTGAATCTTCTGCAACTTGGAAACTTGGGCTGCCGCAGATAAGGTTTGCTCTTTCTCTAACAATGCACTCAGGCGTGCAGTGACCTTTCCGCCTAGCTCTTCGAAGTCTCGAGGTGAGGTGGTCTTATAACTGATGATGTTTCTATGCTGAACATCGAAAGGAAACTTTGTTTGGCGGTGATCCGAACAAATTAGGACAACGTCCTTTTCTGCTGCTATCGCAAAGCCAAGTTCAAACCAGATGTTTGGGTTGTCGAGAGAGATATCAGCGAGGCAAATCCTGGAGTTTCGGATTTGCGTTTCAATTTCTTGGATGGGGATGCTTGCCTTGGGATCGCGATCAACTCGGTAAGGCTCAAGGCCTGCACCCTTTACGGCAGGGGCAAGCACGTCATCATAGCGGGCATCAAATGCGCCCCCATCAAATGGCTGTATTACGAAGCAGCGCTCCATGATTCCCCTCGCGTCTTAGGAAGCTCTGATCTATTCCCCGTCTGCGGCATCATAGCGACGAGTTCCCCGGAAGCACATCCCGATGAAGCAGAGTTCGTTCGCCTCGTTCAGAAAAGGGGTCAGGTTAATTTTTTCTCGAAAACGGGGTCGGAAAACGGGGTCCGGTTCATTTTCAGTGAGCGAAAAGGTGTCAGGGACAATTTCGGGGCGGCAACAGGCGTCGTCAAATTGTCCCCGTTCAAAGGTGTCCCTCAAAGCCGGGCCATCTCACTCTGATCCCGGTTTCATTTCGGCAGCCCCGCCAGCCACGCCAGCACCGCGTGTGACAGCTCGATGCGCTTGTCCGAATAGGCGTGGTCGGTGGCGAAATGCCGGGTGGTCACGTGCGTGTCGCCGGCGTTGCGCAAGGCAGCGGCGAAGGCGTTGTTCTCCCGGGTGAGGCCGTCGTCGGCCGTGAGGATCAGCGCGTTGCGGTTTTTCAGCGCGTCCACCTTGTCCATGAACGGCCAGCTCGCGACGTTGTCCGCCAACTCGGCGGCCAGCCCCTCGGGCGTGCAGCCCGCCAGCGGCGCCATGCCTTCTTCGGCCAGGCCGTGGGCCATGGTGGTGATCGCGTCGGAGCGCTTTTCCATCGCCAGCATGGCCTGCATGCGCCCGGACATGTCGGCGGCCGAAATGGTGGCGAAGGCTTTGATCGCGGGATCCGCCGCAGCGGCCTCGACGGTCATGAAGCCGCCCATGCTGTGGCCGATCAGCACGATGCGGTTGGGATCCAGTCGCAACGACCGGGCTACCTCCGGCTGGCGCAGGTAGGCGATGGCGGCCCCGGTATCCTCGATGCTGTGCGCGAACGAGAAGTCGCCCGGCGTGCCCCACGAACCGCGGTAATTGAAGTACAGGACATCCCAACCGGCGCGTCGCATGTCCTGCGCCAGATCGAGATTGCGCTCGTTGCCGGGAAACCCGTGCAGCAGGATCACCACCGGATGGGGACCCGCACCCGCGGCGATGTAGACCAATGCGTTCATCAGCTCGCCATGGCTGGGGATCTGCATGGTCTGCATGGAGGCGCGATCAGGCGCGTGGGCCATTGCCGCATCCTGAGGCGTACCCGGAACCGGCGGCATCCCGGCGCGGACGGCTCCAGCGGCGAGCGCAAGACAGGCGCTGAGGAACACAACCCTTGCGTGCTTCATGGCATTCCCCTGAGCGGAATTGGACAAGTCTGGTACGGAAGGAGCGCCGAACGCCAACCTTGCCAGACTACTCCGCCGAACGAGGCCATCTCAATCCGGCCCCGTTCGTTCCTGTTTCCAAGGAACGAGCCGCCGCGAGCCTTGCGAACTTGCGGCGGCCTGTTGTCACAGGGGTCAGGAAAAACGAGGGTCAGAGTCTGAGGTTTCCCCACGTTTTCATGCCGGTACATGCAGTTGATCCAGCAACTGTGGACTGGAATGCCGTGGCTGATCGATGAGTTCGCTCAGACGCGTGCTCGACCATCGTCGCACCAGCGCCTCGTGCCCCAGTCGCATGACAGAGTAGAGACGTCAGGGACAAGGGGACGGAGGTAATTGAATCCGAACGGACATCGGGCAACTGCTCCGAAGGACGCGGCGGAGCTGATCAAGCCGCCGGCAAAGCAGGCACAAGACTGATACCGTTCGCCGTATGGTGTGGTCCAGTCCGGCCACGCGCTCGTTGTCGGCAGACGGCCATCCAGGGGGACGCATCGATGAACAGGATCATGACGGCGGCGGCGCTTGTATTGCTGACCGTGTGTACGGCGCGGGCAACGATTCCGCCGACGTCGAAACTCGCCGATCGGGCCGCCGAGCCGGCGGCAGGTGTCGTCCAGTTGGTGCAGAAGGCCTTCGCTGACGCCAGTCACAATGACACGGCGTCCGCACAGGCTGAACTCGACAAGGCGATTCGTGCCGAGGGTTTCAACGACCTCCCGACGGATCTGCGATACCGCGCACTGCTGGTTGCCAGCCTGATCGCCACCCAGAAAGGCCAGGACAAGAGGGCTCACGAAACGGCCGTACGGGCGACGGCTTTTGACGAGGCCGATGAAACGGCATGGATGACCCGCCTCTCCAGCGCGTTCTCCACCGGCGATTACAGCGATGCAGGGCATAGCGTGGCGGTCTTTGCCCGGCGCTGGCCGGGAAAACTGGGCGACGTGAATTCAGGCGCGATCAGGCAACTTCATTACCAGTACCTGCAGGCGCAGAACCCTGACACGGACCGGGAGATGCTGGACGCGCTGTTCGATGCGGGATGGTCGCAGAGCGGTGTCGAGCCCGGCAACTTGTGGCGTGACCTGGCGCTGCTGCACATCGAACGCAACGACATCGCGCGCGCTACGGCGGTGGCCTTGCGGATCACCTCGGCCCAGGCGGCGCTCAGCATGCGCGTGGATCGGCGCTTCGACCCCATCACCCTGAAGCGCTCTCGGAATTTCGATATTGATCGCTTGGTCGCCGCGGAGATCGAGGCAGCGCAGGAACGGGTGAAGGCCCAACCGGACAAGCTTGAGCCCATTGCGGACCTTCAAGAGCTGCTGCTGATCACCGGCCAGTATGCGCGCGTGCTTTCGATCAGCGACACGGTACTCGTTCATGCCGGGCGCGGAGACGGCCCCAAGACCTACACGGACTTTGACGACAAATACCCCTGGGTGCTCGACAACCGTTCACGGGCGTTCAAACGGCAGGGACGTTGGGACGATGCCGTGCGCGTCGAGGTATTGGCAGCGCGGCGCCCCGAGCATGGCGGCATGAACGTGAGCCAGTTGATCAATCTCGGCGGGTTGTACGTCGATCTCGGCTTGCCCGACAAGGCAGCCGATGCCATCGTCGAACTCGGCGACATGAGTCCCTTCGGTCGCATGCAGCTGGAAAGCGTGAAACTGCGAATCGCCGTCGCGAAAAGCGATGCCGCCGCCATCGCTGCCTCCATGAGCTATCAGCGCGAGCATCGTGCCGATGCCATTGCCACGTGGGAGGACGCCCTGCTGCTCTGCGGGAAGCTCGACGAGGCTGCATCCCTGCTCATCGAGCGGCTGCAGAAGCCCGCCTGGCGGAATGCCGCACTGGTCGACATGCAGCATTACGCCGATGTCACCGAGACGCCGACGGAAAAGCTGATTCACGACCGTTGGATCACGGTCACCGCGCGGCCCGATGTTCAGGCCGCCATGCAGAAGGTCGGCCGCGTGGAGCGGTTCCACATAGCGGAGGCGCTGCGTTGACCCGTCAATTACAGGGGACGTGGCCAGTCAAATTCGGTCGTCGTCTGGCAGGGCCCGTCGTCCGCCTGGCTTGATTGGCCACGTCCCCTTTTCCAGGGAGCGCGGCCGCTGGGCGTGCGCATGGCGCACACTGTCGCCATCACCACCGGTTCAAGCCGAGGAGCCGAACCATGACTGACGTTCACGTCATCCGGGAAGAAAACGGCCGGCATGGCCGCTATGTCGCAACGGTGGCGGGTATCGAGGCCGAAGCGGAACTGGTTTTCACGCATCGCGGGCCGGGGCTGATCAGCGCGGACCACACCCTGTCGCCGGAGAGCCTGAAAGGAACCGGCGCGGCGTCGGCGCTGGTCGATCGGCTGATCGCCGACGCGCGCGGGCAGGGTTTCCGGATCATTCCGTTCTGCCCCTATGTCCGTGCGCGCTATCTGAAGAACCCGGCCTGGCAGGACGTGATGACGGTGGCGCCGGGTGTGGTGCCGGAACCGTGCACTGACCAGGCATGACGTATGGCGCGGAGGCATCCGTGCCGTGCCCTGTTCCCCGTTCTTCAGGTTGACGGCGGGCGCGCCGATTTCGGCCCGGCAGCGCAGGTGAAGGAGGTCGCCGCGAAAAAAAAAAGGAGGCGCACTGCGCCTCCCACCATCAATTTATATCAGTCACCGGGGCTTGCGGCAAGGCTGCCGGGGCGTCTGAGAATCGCCGGCCTGCCGATCGGGCAGCAAGCATGAGGCACGCCGGGGATGCATGACGACGACGAGTGGGTTCCGGTTTCCCACGGGAACTGCCATCGCGTGGAAGGGCCGTTCTACCACGGGACGAAGGCGGATCTTTCCCTGGGTGATTTGCTGATGGCCGGGTTCACCTCCAACTACGACGTCCGCGTCGTGATGAACCACATCTATTTCACCGCCGTAGCAAAGGGGGCCGGCCTTGCCGCGGAGATGGCGCGCGGCAGGGGAAGGCCGCGGGTCTATGTCGTCACGCCGACCGGTGCGTTCGAAGACGACCCCAACGTGACGAACAAGAAATTCCCCGGCAACCCCACTCGCTCCTACCGAAGCGCGGCGCCGCTGAGGATCGTGGGCGAGCTCGAACGCTGGGAGCCCTACGACGCGGAGTTCATCCGGGAACTGAAGCGTCGCGTCGAAGCCGGCATGGGGGAGATCATCAATTGACACGTCGAGTCATTTCGGCGTGAGCCGATACAAGCCGCCGGGCCCGGCGTCCTCCAGCATCCACAGCGAGCCGTCCAGCGCTTCCTTGATATCGCACAGGCGCTTGCCGACGTTCCAGCGGTCGACCGCGGTGGTGCCGCCCTTGCCATCGAACGTGACGCGGATGATGGCCTCGCTGGCCAAATGAAAGGGGACGTGAAAAAGAAGGGGCGTGGCTAATTGAATTCGGTCGTCGTCTGGCAGGGCCAGCCGCCTGCCTGGCTTGATTGGCCACGTCCACTTTTCCCGGTACCCCCTTCGCGTGACAGTTTCCGCGGGAAATACTTTCCGCGTGCCCGCTTCGAACATCTGTAGCAGAATCGCCCCGCGGCGGTGCGCAGCCGGCAGTGCATCGTGCGACATCGATGCCGGCCACCGGGGACCAGGGGAAAGACATCATGGCGCTCGATCGGAGATTTCTGCTCTGCGGTTTTGCCTATGCCATCGCGGGCATGGGGCTTGGCATCTACATGGCGGCTTCGCACAACCACGCCTTGTTCGTGGCGCACGCGCACATGCTGCTGCTGGGTTTTGTGGTGTCTCATCTACGCGTTGATCCACAAGCTGTGGCTCGTCGGCGCGGGGGGCAGGGTCGCCGGCTTCCAGTTCTACCTGCATCAGCTGGCGGTGCTGGTGTTGTCCGTGGGCCTGGTCCTGCTTTATGGCGGCGTGGTTCCGGAACCGGCGATCGGGCCCCTGCTCGGTGCGGCGGCGGTGGGTGTGCTGGTCGCCCTGCTGTTGATGGCCTGGCTGGTGCTGCGAATCAAAGGGGACGTGGCCAAATAAATCCGGTCGTTGTCTGGCAGGGCCAGTCGCCTGCTTGGCTGAATTGGCCACGCGCCTTTTTTTCTGGACGTCCCTGCATGCTTGCCTGGACAGCCTCATTCGTGCGGGTTACGGCTTGGGCCGCGGGGTGGTCACCACGCTGGGCGGCAGGGTCGGCAGCGCGACCTTCGGCTGGTCGCCGGTCAGGGCCCCGAGGAAAACCTCGATCTTGCCGACCTCCTCGTCGCTCAGCTTTGCGCCGAGCTGGCTGCTGCCCATGATCGCGACGGCCTGGCGAAGATCCCACACCTTGCCCGTATGGAAATAGGGCGCGGTCAGCGCGATGTTGCGCAGCGAGGGCACCGGAACACGTATTCGTCGCTGGCCGTCTTGGTCACCGCGAAGCGGCCCTTGTCCCCCGGCGGGAGAATGTCGGCGCCGGGCCGCTCGACCACGCCGAACGGGGCGTACATGCCCCCGCCCACGTTGATGCCGTTGTGGCATGCCGCGCAGCCCTTGTTGATGAACAGCGCCAGGCCTTCTTTCTGATTCGCGTCGAGCGCCTTCTCGTTGCCCTTGAGGTAGCGATCGAACGGCGCGTTCGGCGTGATCAGGGTGGCCTCGAACAAGGCGATGGCCTTGCGCACGTTGTCGAACGTGATCGGATCGGGCACGGCCGGATAGGCCTTGGCGAACACGGCGGCGTAGCCGGGAATCCCCTTGAGCTGTTCGACGACGTGTGACTCGGTGGTGTCCATCTCGACCGGGTTGACCAGCGGACCGCCAGCCTGCTGCTCAAGGTCCTTGGCACGCCCATCCCAGAATTGGGCGACGTCGAACACCGCGTTGTAGACGGTCGGTGCATTGCGACCGCCATGCTGCCAGCGATGACCCAGCGAAGTCTCCTGCAGGTCGACCCCGCCCATGCCGACCATGTGGCATGAGTTGCAGCTGATGGCGTGGCTTTCGGACAGCCGAGGCTCGAAGTACAGCATCTTGCCGAGCTCCACCCTGGCCGGGGTCGCCGCATTGCCCGGCAACGGCGGCGCATTGGCGGGTATCGGTTTGAACAGACCTTGGGCCTGCTTCATCAATGCCGTTTGCGACCATGCCTGGCCTGTCGCCAGGGAGGCGAGAACCATCAGTGAAACCAGCTTGATCGGCGACATGAGCTGACTCTCCGCAGTTGGGTGGCAATCGAAATCGTCAATGTCCGTGGCGTATCCAGGAGACCCTGGCGATGCGGGAACGCGGCGCGGAACAGACGACATGGTGGACGTCGCCTGGGTCGTCGCCATGCCTGTCGTCCTGGCCCAAGCAGAGTCACCGGCTATGCCTGTCGATGCCGGATCGCGCTGGCAACACCCGCATGCTCGGTTCATCGGCACCGATGGCTGTTGACCGAGATCAACAAAAGCGATTTCGAAACGAAGGCAGGCGTCCGGCCCGCGACCATCGCTCCGTCCTGTCCGCAACAAGGGCATGCGGGAACAAAGGAGACGCGTCCAATTGAATTCGTGCTCGTGCGTCGGTCGAGATTGCGGATGGACCCACCGGGGAATTGAACATGGCGGGCTCCTGGCCGCAGAGCGAAAAACGGCCAGCCGGGTTGTGCCGGCTGGCAAGCCTCGTGAGACCAGCGTATGGTCCGCACACGGCGCTGACTCAGGGGTGAGGCACGGCCTGCACACGGGAAGGCAGCGTCTTCGCGATTGCGGTGCCGCAAGGCGTGGAATCGTCGATCGCCTGCAAACCAACTTCAATCCACCAGGGGTCCCCACTCATGTCACGTTTCCGTCTTTTCTGCCGCGCCCTGGGCGTGAGCTTCGGCCTGGCTGCTGCCTGTGTGTCGTTGCCGGCTTTCGCGGGCGATCCGGTAGCGGTGACCTTCGCGGCCAACAGTGTCTGGGCGCAGGAAATCGGCAACCTCACGCATTCCGACAGCTCGCTCGATTACACGGTGGCGATCGCGGCGGGCAAGACGTTGCAGCTCAATCTCCTCACCCGCAATCCCAACGTGCGTTTCAGGGTGGAGGACCGGACCAACGACAAGCTGCTGCTGGATTCGCGCAAGACCGGTGAGTCCACCTGGACCTTGCCGAACGCGCCGGCTGCCACGTATGCGATCCATGTCTACATCGATCCCGCCGCGATACCATCCGGCGACACCGCCAAATACGCGTTGCAGGTCGGGCAGTACGGGGCCGAAGACATGCAGGTGCCCACAAGCGCGGTGACATTCGAAGCCGGCAAGCCGTGGGCACAACAGGCTGTGGTGTTGTCGCCCGGCGCCACCGCGCACAACTTCACCGTGGCCATCGCGGCGGGCATGACGGTGAAGATCAACCTCATTTCGGACAACCCTCGGCTGTACTTCAAGGTGACCGACCAGACCCACGACAAGGCACTGGTCGACACGAGCACGACCGGAGCGAACACCTGGACCGAATCGGTGGCGACGGCGACAAATTACGTGATCCAGGTGTATCTCGACCCGTCGGCGACGCCGTCCGGTCAAACCCGATTCACCCTGCAGGTCGGGCAATACCCGTCAGCGAACACGCAGCCCGCCGGCGCGACTACGGCCGCGGCGGCTTCCACGCCATCGATGTGATTGCGTTCGAAGCGGCCGGCGGCCGCTCCGGGCGTGACAGAGCAAAATAAGGGGTCGGCGTGCGCTTTCGACACGCCGACCCCTTCTTTCATGGTGCGCCGCTGCGCTCAGTCCGTACCCGAGCGCAAACCGTCGAAATACGCGGCGATCTCTTCCGGAAACGCGTAGCGCTCCTCCGGTATGGGCGAACCGGCGTCGATCAGCGCTTCCGCGCAGGCCAGCCAGTCGCCGCCGGGCGTGGTCTCGGCCCGGGACGCGAAGCTGAGCGTGCCGTAGACGTTGTCCTTGAAACCGTGGCGCTCGTCGTAGCGCGCGCCATGGGCGAGCAGGAAGCGTGCGAGCGATGCGTTGCCGCGGAATACCGCCCAGTTGAGCGCGCTGCCGTCGATGTCGCCGCCGCGCGTCGTGATCGGCCAGCCTGCCTCAACCATCACGCGCACTGCTTCCTCCTCGTTGCCGGCGGCCATTTCCGGCAGCAGGCGCAAGGCGGCCGACGGCAGTTTGCCGATGAGGCCCGGGTCGTCGGCCAGCATCGCCTGCACGTTGGCGCGATCGCCTCGCGCGCACGCGCCGAGGAAGGCGTCATGCGGGCGGTCGTCGGGCACTGCGCCGGCTTGCACCAGTTGCCGGGCCACTTCGACGAGGCCAAGGCAGCACGCCAGGCGATAGGCGGAGACGCCGTGACCGTTGCTTGCCGAAGGATCGGCGCCGGCGTCGAGCAGCAGGCCGATGGTCGCGGGCGAGCGACGGCGGCGGATCGCGTGCAGCAAGGGGCTGCCGTCCGGGCCGGGTTCGTTCGGGTCGCCGCCGTGGGCGAGCAGCAGGCGCACCGTGTCGGGATGCTCATGGTCGAGCGCGCGGAACAGCGCGTTGCAGCCGGTCACGCGGGCACCGGCGTCGAGCAGCAGGCGGACAATCGTGCTGTCGGCGATCTCGGTGGCGTGGTAGAGCGATTCGTTGTCGTTGGGGTTGGCGCCGGCTTGCAGCAGTCGCCGCGTGAGTGCGATGTCGTGGTTGCGACCGGCGGCGCCGTACAGGACGCTGAGCGAATCGTGCGGCAGCTCCGGATCGGTCCATCGCGCATCCGGGTCCGCGCCGGCATCGAGCAGCAGGTCCGCGCAGGCACGAATGCCCGGCGCGCAGGCGGGCAGGGCGATCAGCCCGGAAAAGGTGGCGCAGGCGAGCGGCGGCATGCCGTTGTCGGCGCGCGCCGTCGTGGCCCAGGCGGGATCGGCTGCGAGGGCGGCCTGCACTGTGGCGACGTCGCCGATGGCACAGGCAAGCGCGGGCGCGCCGACCAGCAGGTCCGCATGTTCGCGCAGCAGTCGCTCGGCCAGTGCGGGTTTGGCCGTCTGGTAGCCGTGGCCGAAGACCCAGTGCATCCACTGGCGTTTGCGCGCGTGCATGTCGACCGAGGCGGCCTGCAGTGCGACGTAATCCTTCAACTGCGACCACGAGCCGAAACCGTACTCGCGTGCGATGCAGGACTGCGCGTCGTGCAGGCGCAGTTCCATGGCGGCGATGGCGGCGTGATCGAGCCGGGCGGCGCCGGGCAGGGCAAGGCGAACGCGTTCGAGCGCATCGGGCTCGCCGTGGCGCATGTCCTCGAGCAGCCGCTTGGCCTGTTTCTTCAGATGGTCCAGATGCGGACGGGCGGGCAGGTTCTTCATGACAACCTCCATGCAATGAATGCCGAAGGTCCGCAATCCCGGCTGCACAAAGGTCGATGGTGGCCAGCGATGGACAAGTGGGTTGAACCCTTCCCGCGGACCCGGAGGCGGCTTGCGACGCCGGGGCGTGAGCATAGACCAGGAGCGAAGCGGGGCCAATCGCCAGGTAGCGTGGGTGTGGCACCCGGTTCGATGCGGGAATCAAACAGGGGCCGAGGCTGATCAAGTTCGATTGTCGTCCGCCACGGCAAGCCCCGCTGTTTCGTTGCACGTGCGTCAGGACCACTGCCCGTCCATGGGCTATCCGCCTGGACGTCACTCGGGCAGGGCTTGCCCCGATCCGCCAAGCTCGGCCGGGAAGTCTCTCAGCTTGGGCAAGCCGTCCTTCATCCGCAGCACGGTCTCGGCATAGTTCACGTGGACGGCGGGTACGAAGTCGAGATCCGGAATGGTGGCGGCGTAGACGTCGGTCAGGCCCAGCGTCGGATGGTCGGTCATCAGGTGCCCGCCGCATTGCTTGCAGAACTGGCGGTCGCTGGTTTCCGTCTTCTGGAAATGCCCGACGAATTCCGACCCCTTGGTTACCCTGACGCTGGCGGGTTTCCACAACGTGAATGCATTCACCGGTCCGGCCGACCAGGAGCGGCAGGAGCCGCAGTGGCAGTACCCCATTGCTTCGGGCGCGCCGGAGACCTCGATCTCCACGGCACCGCAGAAACAGCTACCCGTGTGCTTGTCTGTCATGTCGTTTCTCCAGCGTGTCGGTGGTGTTTCCCCTTGCCCTGATCGGGCGAATCATACGGCTGACGCGGCTCCGGGAGGGGCGAGGCAATCGAGTCGGCTCCCCCCGCTCGCCCGCTGCGGCTCTCTTCGGTGGCGAGGTGGCGTTGTCCTCACCGGAGCGTGCGCCGACTGATGCGACGGCGGAGGTTTTGGGAGGGCAGGACGATCATATCGTTTTTCATTGCTAATATATCGTTTTGCGATATATTGCGGTCACTAAACGATACGTGGAGAGCAGCGATGGGGGATTTTGCGGTGCTGGCGCTGCGCGCCGTGATTGCGATCGCGCTGGCGGGTTCCCTGGTGGTGCAGGGCGTGATCGCACCGTTGTTGTGGCATGACCTGGAATCGGCGCGCGCGGACGTGCGCATTCCGCTGGTGGTGATCGTCATCCTCGGCGTGTTGACGATGCAGGTGACTGCGGTCTGCATCTGGCGGTTGCTGACCATGGTCCGGCGCGGCACGGTGTTCTCGTCCGCGGCCTTCCGCTACGTCGACATCGTGATCGGAGCCATCGCGGCAGCCTCGGCGCTCACGTTCGGCATGGCGGTGGTGGCCGCGCACGCCAACCGCATCACGCCCGGCGACGAAATCGCCCCGGGCCTGATCGCCATGGTCTGCGGCGCATCGCTGGTGATCGCCGGCGTGGCGCTGATCGTGCTGGTGCTGCGGATGTTGCTGGCGCAGGCGGTCGCGCTGGATTCGCAGGCCAGGCAGCTCAAGTCCGAACTGGACGAGGTGATCTGATGGCCATCCTGGTGGACATCGATGTCATGCTGGCCCGCCGCAAGATGGCCGTCGGCACGCTGGCCGAGCACATCGGCATCACGCCCGCCAACCTGGCGGTGCTCAAGAACGGCCGTGCCAAGGCCGTGCGTTTCACCACCCTCGCTGCGTTGTGCGAGGTGCTGGAATGCCAGCCGGGCGATCTGCTGCGTTGGGAGCCCGACGACGCCGCCGGGACGTCGGTGCGCTGAAGAAGCGACACGGGCAATGTGCGTTCGTACTGCAGGAAAGGTCACGACGAATGGCCAGGTCGCCGGGACCAGGATTGAACGAAAGCGGCACGGCAGCTTCACGTTGTCGTGGAGGTGGTGTTCGTAGCATGGCCGGACTACTCCCGGGAGCATGTCATGGCCGATGAAAATGCCGGCAAGCAACTCGATCACGTGACTGACACGCTGGCGCAGCTCAAGGAAATGCGCCACTACGCCAGGAACAATGTGGAGCACCTGACGGCGATCTGGCTGTTGTTCGACGGTGAATTGTCGAAGCTGAAGCAGACCGACAAGATCGACGATCTGATGAACCGCCAGGGCCAACTCCATGATGCACTGGAGGCGGTGATTGCGGATCTGGAGGCATTGCAGCAGAAACTGCAGCCGCCACCGGAGGGCGCGGCAGGCTGAGGACCAGTTTCGCGCCCCTGTCCGGTGCTTGCGTACCGAAGGGGTAGTACCACAGCAACAAGGAAGAGCTGCGTGCCTCCGGAGTACCGTCTGGAACCTTCACCACCGGTCGCGGCCTGAACGCCTTGCGGGAAGCCGGCTGGAAGCTGTGCACGTTGAGTTTCGACGGCAAGCTCACCCGGCGGGGACGGCAGTTGGATGGCTGCCTGGCACGGATGAGCTGAAGCGTCGGCCGCATGATCTGCAGCCTTCCCGGAGATCCTGTTCCGCCGAAGGCGCAGGTTGCCGAGGCGCCTCAACCGTCGGCGGCGTGCTTGCCGGTGAACACCGCCAGCTGCGCGGCGAACGCGCGCTTGTACGCGGGCCGCGCTTCACCGCGGGCTACATAGGCGGCGAGGCGCGGATATTCGGCGAGCATGCCGGATGGCTTCAGGCGCAGCAGCGTGTGGACCATCATGAGGTCGCCAGCGCTGAACGCGCCGTCGAGCCAGTCGGCATCGCCCAGCCGGACGGCGAGCTGGCCCAGCCGGTTGCGGATGCGATTCTTGATGAGCGGCAGCCGTTCTGCGGCCCATGGCTTGTCGCCTTCCAGGAACCTGGCGGTCTGCAGATCGAGGATCGGCGGCTCCACCGTGTTGAGTGCGGCGAACATCCACATGATGGCGCGCGCCCGGGCATTCACGTCGTCGGGCAACAGACCGGCGTGGTGTTGCGCGAGGTGGAGCACGATCGCGCCCGACTCGAACAATGTCAGCTCGCCTTCCTCGTAGGTGGGGATCTGCCCGAACGGATGCAGCGCCAGGTGGGCAGGCTGCTTCATCGTGCCGAACGAGACGAGGCGGACCTGGCAGGCTTGGCCCACTTCCTCGAGTGCCCAGCGCACGCGCATGTCGCGCGCGAGGCCCTGGCCGCGATCCGGCGAGCTTTCAAAAGCGGTGATGGTGGGGATCACGGCGAGACTCCGGGTGGATACGCGATGTCATGTCGGGCGGCGGCAGCGCTCGGTTCGCTGCGCAGGCGGTGGGGGCCAGCGCCGGCGGTTGAAACGCATCAGCCGCGCCGGGCCGCCTCGATCGCGGCGATGTCGATCTTGGTCATGTCCATCATCGCGTTGAACGCGCGCCGGGCGACGGCGGGGTCGGGGTCGCTGATCGCCGCCATCAGTGCGCGCGGGGTGATTTGCCACGACAGGCCCCATTTGTCCTTGCACCAGCCGCAGGCGCTGGGCTGGCCGCCGTTGTCGATGATCGCGTTCCACAGGCGGTCGGTTTCAGCCTGGTCGTCGGTCGCCACCTGGAACGAGAACGACTCGTTGTGCCGGAAGGTCGGGCCACCGTTCAGGCCCAGGCACGGGATGCCCATGACCGTGAACTCGACCGTCAGCACGTCGCCTTCCTTGCCGGAGGGATAGTCGCCTGGCGCCCGATGAATGGCGCCGACGGTGGTGTCGGGGAAGGTCTTGGCGTAGAAGGTGGCGGCCTCCAGGGCGGCGCCGTCGTACCACAGGCAGATCGAGTTCTTGCTGGTCATGCGTGTTCTCCGGGTTGTGGGCGGCGTGGCTTGCATGATCTGCGACGAACGAGTGGCGGGCAGATCGACATCCCGCTATTCCGCCATGCGCGGCTGGCGACATCAGGCCATGTGCGTCGATGTGCCGTGGCAAACTGCACGGACTGCGGCCGGTTGCGGCCCGACGAGTGCGAGGTCGATCGTTTTGCATCCGGACGTTGTGCCATGAACAGTCATCTGGAGACGGTGGCGTTTCCGCTCGGTCGCCGGGCGCGGCAATGGTTTGCCGAGCAGCAGTTCGACGCGGCGCGGGAGGCGCTGGAATCGCTGCTTCGGCAGGTCCCCGCCAACCCGTTCGTGCAGATGGATCTTGCGGCGGTGCTGCTGCGCTGTGGTCGCCTGGGCGACGCCGCGACCTTGATGCTCGATGTCGCGCAGTCCGACGATCCGCAGCCGTCGCTGGACATCCAGTTGGCGCGCGGGCTTTCCGCTGCCGGCGAGGTCGTCGCGGCGCGATCCTGCCTGGATCGGTTGGAGCGGGCCGCGGATCTGCCGGCCATGCTGCTGGCCGAACAGGCCCATTTGCGCTGGGGCATGCGGGACATCCCCGCCGCGCGACGGATGATCGATCGCGCGGTCGCCGCAGGTGCCGACGCGCCGCGCGAACTCCATCTACAGGCCATGCTGCGGCAGTTCGCCGGCGAAACCGACGAAGCGGGCCGCCTCCTGGATGCCTGCCTGGATCGCTGGCCTGCCTTCGGCGATGCGGCGCTGGCGCGGGCCAACCTGCGTACGCAGACGGCGCAAACCCACCACCTCGATTTTCTGCGCCTGCAGCTGCAGCGGCTCCCGGCCGACGCCGGAGCTCCCGCGCAACTGGCCAATCGCGCCGCGTTCGAGGCGGCCGTGTTCAAGGAACTGGACGACTTGGGACGATACGATGAGGCATGGCCAGCGCTGCAGCGATGCAATGCGCTGATGCACCGGGTCAGGCCGTACGATGCGCAGAGCGAGACCGCGGTGGTGGACACCTTGATCCGGGTTGCCGGTTCGCTGGGAAGGTCGGCGGCGCCGGGCGCGCAGCAGGAAGAAGGGCCGCAGCCGATCTTCATCGTCGGCATGCCGCGCTCCGGAACGACGCTGCTCGACCGCATGCTGTCCAGTCATTCGCAGGTGGCCTCGGCCGGCGAGATCATGGATTTCCCGCAACAGTTGCGCCGGGTCGCCGGGGTGGTCCCGCATGGCGCGGCAGGCACGCTGGCCGCGATCGAGCGCGGTGCGGAGCTGGACCTGGCCGATCTCGGTGCGCGCTATCTCGCGCAGACGCGCTGGCGGGCACCGGGGTGTCGCTACTTCATCGACAAGCTGCCGACCAACATACGCATGGTCGCCCACATCCGCCGCGCGTTGCCGCATGCGCGCATCGTGCACGTGGTGCGCGATCCGCTGGAGGTGTGCTTCTCGAACCTGAGCATGATGTTCGGGAACCGGGCGGCGTACAGCTACGACCAGCGTGCCATGGTTCATTACTACGGCCAGTACCGCCGCCTGGCGCGGCATTGGCAAACCACGATGCCCGATTCCATGATCGAAGTGGCCTATGCGGATCTCGTCCGCGAGCCGGGCGTCGCCTTGCGCAAGGTTCTCGACCATTGTGGCCTCGCGATGGAGGAAGCCTGCCTCCACCCGGAGCGGAACGCGGCGCCGGTGGCCACGCCCAGCGCCGCCCAGGTTCGCGAGCCGATCCACGGCCGGGGCAGCGGCCGCTGGCGCCCTTACGCGTCGCACCTGGACGTGTTGCGCGTGGCGGTGCTCGACATGGCGTGAGCTGCTGTGGCGCGGCGCGTATCGCGTCGCGAAGACGGGGCGGTGTCTCGCGGGCCTCGTGCGGCGCTTCGCGGCCTGCGCTTTTGCGACGCAGCCCGGCTTTCCGCCACGGGCTACTGGCGGCGCTTGGAGATGTACATCGCGCGGTCGGCGTGCGCCAGCAGCGCTTCGGCGTCGGTGCCGTCGCGGGGGTAGCAGGCGATGCCGATGCTGGCGTCGGAGCGGAACGGGCCGTCGGGCAGGGTGCAGGGCAAGCCGAGGCGGGCGCGCAGGTCGTCGGCGATGGTGCGGGCGGCCCGGCTGTCGCGGCAACCCGGCAGCAGCGCCACGAACTCGTCGCCGCCGACGCGCGCCACCAGGTCGCCCTGGCGCAGGCCCTGTTGCAGCCGCTGACCCACTTCGCGCAGCACGCGATCGCCGGTTGCGTGGCCGGCGCGGTCGTTGACTGCCTTGAATCCGTCGAGGTCGAGGTAGAGCACGGCCAGGCCAGAGCCGGTTTCCGCCGCTTTGGCGATGGCGTACTGCAGTTCGACGTGCAGGCGGTGACGGTTGGGCAGGCCGGTCAGCAGGTCGTGGGTGGCGCGATGTTCCAGTTCGCGCTCGTTGCGGCGCAGCTCGGTGACTTCGTGGGCCACGCCGATGCGCACGCCGTACTCCGGCAGCCAGCGTGCCGACCACTGGATGTCCACGCTGTGGCCGTCGCGGTGGATGTAGCGGTTGCGGAAGTGGCGTTGCAGTTCGCCGGCCATGACCTGTCCGGCTTGCCGCAAGGTGGCCTCGCGGTCTTCCGGATGCACCAGTTCGAAAATGCGCCGGCCGAGCACCTCGGCTGGTGCGTAGCCGAGTATCCGTTCGAAGCTCGCGTTGACGTAAAGCAGGCGTCCCTCCGCATCGACCACGCAGACCGCATCGGGCATCAGGTCCAGCACTTCGGCGAGCGGGGGAAGCTTGGCAATCATGGAGTGGCGTGCGGTCTTCGGGCATTACCGGTTGGCTTGCAGTATGGCCAACCGGGCAGGCCGAGGCTACCCGTCGAACCGCCGGGAACGGAAGGCGCAGGTTCGGCGGCACTCAGCCTGGCAGGCTGACCACCGGCACGAAGCCGCCGAAGATCATCCGCTTGCCGTCGAACGGGCAGTTGGCGGCTGCCTCCATGCGCGGGTCCTTCATGATCTTCTCCATGCCGGCGTCGCGGGTGGGCTTGTCGGGCCACTCGATCCAGGAGAACGCCACCGCTTCGTCCGGCTTCGCCTGCACCGCGCGGCGGAAATCGGTGAGCTTGCCGTCGGGCACGTCGTCACCCCAGCACTCCACGACGCGGAGGGCGCCGACCTCAAGGAAGATCGCGTCATAGGTGCGGGCGTGGGCGATGAACTGCGCGCGATTGGCCTCGGGTACGGCGATCACGAAACCGTCGATGTAGGACATGAGCGGACTCCTGCGGAGGACACGGCCGGGATGGCCGGTCTGCCATCGTGCGACGAACGAGCGGGCGCGGAATCGACGCCTGCGGCGAAGCGGGCCGATACAATCGGCGGACCACTTGCGACCGGGCAGCACGAGCATGCGCAGTTTCGACGATCTCCACGACGGGCACTGGCAGGCCGCGCTGCTGGACGCCTCGTATGGCAACGTGCGGCTGGTGTTCGCGCGCGCCGACGCCGGCGAGATCCGTCAACTCGCCCTGCCGGCGGAGAACCTGCGCGTGGCCGAGGACGAGCTGGCCACGATGGACGATGCCCGGTTGCGCCAGCTGCTGGGCGAGTCCGAGCCGTGGGCGTAGCGCACGAGACGGCTCGATGCCGGGACGTCGAACCCTGCACTTTTTTTGCGGGCGGTTTGCCGGTACGGTTGGCGTTCGAGGGGGACAGGGCATGCTGATGCGGGCGGGAGAACCTGGCAAGGGGATGCGGCGGCGATTCTTGTCGCGGCCCGGCACGCTGGCCGTGGCGGCACTGTTCTTGTTGGCTTTCATTCTGTCCGAGGGGTGCGCCATGGGGTTGTCCAGTCCGCTGGTGCTGTTTTCCGAGGTGCATGGCACGGTGTTGAGCGGCGGCAAGCCGGTGCAGGGCGCCGAGCTGGTGCAGGAAGTGGTGTGGTCGGACAACAAGAACGATGTGCCGCCCGCACACACGCTCAGCGATGCGCAAGGCCGCTTCCACTTTCCGGTGGTGGAGCATCGCCCCGGCGTGCTGCGCGCGGTGCCGCACCAGCCGGTGGTGCTGCAGAAGATCACCATTCGCCACGAAGGCCGCGACTACACCGCCTGGCGGCACACCCGGAATTCCTACGAGCCGAATGCGGAGCTCGACGGCAAGCCGCTCAACCTGGAATGCGAGCTGACCCGCGCGCCCGATTTCGAGGGCACGCACTACGGTATCTGCAAGGCGATCTGAGCCGGAAGCTCAGTTGACTGGAAGCAAGCGGGGAGGGATGGGGATGTCGAATGACCTTTCACCGGCGCAGGCCGCCGAGATTGCGGACAGTGCGTACGCGTTGCGCCTGTCCACCGACATGGTGGATGCGGCGACCGCCGCGCCGACGGCGCGCGAGTCGTTCGACCTGCTGGGCGGCACGCGGCTGACCGGTTCGACCGGCCTGGGCAGCTCGCCGATCAGCCAGCGCACCGGCTTCGGCTACGTGGCGCGCGGCAGGAACGCGCGCGAACGCGAGCGCCTGGTCTCGATCCGCGGCACCTTCAAGACCAGCGCCTACGACTGGCTCAGCAACCTGCGCATGGCCGGCGTCGCCGGCCCCAGCGGTTACATCGTGCACGCCGGTTTCTGGGCGGCGGCGCAGACCTTGCTGCCGCAGATCCGCCAGGCGATCGGTTCGCCGGCCGAGGTATCCACGATCCACGTGGTGGGCCACAGCCTCGGTGGCGCGATCGCCACGCTGGTGGCCGACAGCCTCGGCGACCTCGGCTGCAAGCTGCAGCTGTACACCTTCGGCGCGCCCCGCGCCGGGTTGGAGCCGCATGCGCAATACCTCACCCGGCGCCTGGGTGCCGATGCGATCCACCGCGTGTACCACGACACCGACCTGGTGCCGATGGTGCCGGTCTACCCGTACAGCCACGTGCCCTGGCGCGACACCGCCTACCGCATGAAGGGCCCGGGCAAGCTGGTGTCCATCGAGGCGCACTTGATGCCGCAATATCGCCGCTCGGTCGGCGACGCCGCCTGGCGGGCGTTGCCGGTGCTGCAGGAAGGGCCGGACAGCTTCGAACAGGCCGAAGCCTGGCTGGGCATGGCCGCCGCGGTCGGCGGGCCAGGCATGATGCTGTCGGCGACCGCGCTGCGCTGGATCCTCCGCGCGCTGGACTGGATACTCTCCGCGCTGGGCCACGGCGCGGGCCTGGCGGTGCTGGGTGGCGCCACCATCCTGGACACGCTGGCGCGGCTGCTCTACTCCGGCGCGCTGCAGTCGCTGCGACTGGCGGCGATGATCCGCAACCTCATCACCGCGATCATGCGTTTCATGGGCCGCGCCGTGGCAGCCACGGTCAACATCACCGTGGCCTTTGTGGAGTACGTGCTGGGCATGCTGTTTCGCGTGGTGTCCACGATGGCCCGGCAGGCAGTGGATGTGCTGCTGCGCTGAAGCGGTCAGCGGAGGTGGGCGAACAGCATCGCGATATAGGCGCCCACCAGTGTGGCACTGAAGACCACCAGCGCCTTGTGCAGCCACTCGCGCGAGGTCCACGCGCCCAGCAGTGAGCCGGCAATGAAAATCAGCTGGAAGCCTGCATCCAGCGTCCGGGGCAGGGCGCCGTGGAGCATCCGGCTCTTGCCGAGGCTGATCACCAGCAAAAGCACCAGCAAGGTATAGAACCAGCGGTGGTTGGCGTAGTAATGCCGGCGCAGGTCGACCGGTTCACCCGCAGTGATGTCCGGCAGGACCAGCCCGGCCAGCAGGTACAACGGCACGGTTTGCGCCAGCAGCACGGAGAAGCCGAGGAAGCTCCAGTCCTGGCGCAGGCGCAGGTCGTACATGGCCCACCAGACTTGCACGTCGAGTACCAGCAGCAAGATGGCCCACGCCAGCGAAGGCCAGTACATCGTCGCGCTGGAGCGCGCCAGCATCAGGCCGCGCAGACCCTGCAACACCTGGGTGATCGCCAGGCCCACGATGATCGAGAGCAAAACGGACAGGTAGCTGAAAGCATCCATGTTCGATCCGGGCCGGTGTGGATTTGCGCAAACGCACTTTGCCCGAGCAGCTCGGCTCGCGCCAGCGATCAGCCGGCTTGCCCGGTCTCTCCGCCGCGATGCGGCAGCTTCCAGTCCGGCCGGATGAAGTGGCAGGTGTAGCCGCCGGGGTAATGCTGCAGGTAGTCCTGGTGCTCGGGTTCGGCCTCCCAGAAATCGCCGGCGGGGGCGAGTTCGGTCACTACCTTGCCCGGCCACAGGCCACTGGCCTCGACATCGGCGATGGTATCCTCGGCGACTTGCCGCTGGGCTTCGCTGGTGTAGAAAATCGCCGAGCGATAGCTGGCGCCGCGGTCGTTGCCCTGGCGATTCGGCGTGGTCGGGTCGTGGATCTGGAAGAAGAACTCCAGCAGCCGGCGATAGCTGATGCGCGCGGGATCGAAGATGATCTCGATCGCCTCGGCGTGGTTGCCGTGATGGCGATAGGTGGCGTTGGGCACGTCGCCGCCGGAGTAGCCCACGCGGGTGGACAGCACGCCGGGCTGCTGGCGGATCAGCTCCTGCATGCCCCAGAAGCAGCCACCGGCCAGAATGGCGCGTTCGCCGGTCGGGTTCATGCGTCGTCCCTCCCGTTGTCGAACAGGTGGAGGAACTCGCCGTAGCCTTCTTTCTGCAGATCCTCCAGGGGAACGAAACGCAGCGAGGCGGAGTTGATGCAGTAGCGCAAGCCACCAGTGGCGCGCGGGCCGTCGGGGAAAACATGGCCGAGGTGGCTGTCGCCGTCGCGCGAGCGCACCTCGGTGCGGATCATGCCGTGGCTGGCATCGTGCTTTTCCACCACGCGCTCGTCCTGCACGGGGCGGGTGAAGCTGGGCCAGCCGCAGCTGCTGTCGAACTTGTCCAGCGAACTGAACAGCGGTTCGCCGGAGACGATGTCCACATACAGGCCGGGCGCGGCGTGGGCGTTGTAGAGATTGTCGAACGGGCGCTCGGTGGCGGACTCCTGGGTGACCCGGTACTGCTCGGGCGTGAGCCGGGCGAGGGCTTCGGCGGTCTTGCGATATGTCGACATGGGAGCCTCCGGGAGATTCGGTGAGGTGACGCTGCTATCTGACATGGGGTTCGCTGGAGGCGCGGCAAGGTTACGCCGCGCGGGTCAGCTGGCGGCCAGCGGCTCGGCATCCAGCACGAACGCCAGGGCATCGCTGCAACGTTCGTCGACCTTCAGGCTGAGCAGGGCGTCGGCGCGCGTACGCCCCAGCGTCACCGCCGCCACCGGCTTGCCGACCCTGGCGGCCGCCTGCACGAAGCGGTAGCCGGAATACACCATCAGCGAGGAGCCGGCCACCAGCACGGCGTCGGCCGCGTGCAGCGCCTGCGTGGCAGTTTCCACCCGTTCGCGCGGCACGCCCTCGCCGAAGAACACCACGTCCGGCTTCACGATGCTGCCGCAGCGAGGGCACGGCGGCACGGCGAAGCGGGTGAAGTCCTGGCCGTCCAGGTCCGCGTCGCCGTCGGGGGCGATGGTGGCGTTGAGGTGTTGCCAGGCCGGGTTGCGTTCGACCAGCTGCTGCTGGAATGCATCGCGCGGCAGGCGCCAGTCGCAGGCCATGCAGCGCACTTCGTCGAGCCTGCCGTGCAGGTCGACCACGCGCTCGCTGCCGGCGCGCTGGTGCAGGCGATCGACGTTCTGGGTGACCAGCAGCTCGATGTGCCCGCGCCGCTCCAGTTGCGCCAGGGCCAGGTGCGCGGGGTTCGGGCGCGCTTGCCCGAAGTGCGGCCAGCCGATCAGGCTGCGCGCCCAGTAGCGCTGGCGCGTGGCGTGTTCGTGCATGAAGGCCTGCAGCGTCACCGGCGGGGGGCGCTTCCACTCGCCGTCGCGGTCGCGGTAGTCGGGAATGCCGGAGTCGGTGCTGACACCGGCGCCGGTCAGCACGAACAACCGCGGGTGGGTCTCGATGAATTGCTGCAGCGGAGTCATGTCTTGCGAGCCGGGTGACGCGCCGAAAGCGGCCGCCCGAGCATAGCCGCCCCGCGGCACTTGCCGCGGGTGCCCTCAGCGATGGTCAGGCTGCCACCGCCTCGGATTCGACCGCCGTCGCCACGGGGCTGCGGATGATGTGGTCGAACGCGCTCAGCGCGGCGGTGGAACCGGCGCCCATCGCGATCACGATCTGCTTGTACGGCACTGTGGTGGCGTCGCCGGCGGCGAACACGCCGGGCACGGAGGTCTGGCCGCGTTCGTCGATGACGATCTCGCCGCGGGGCGAGAGTTCCAGCGTGCCCTTCAGCCACTCGGTGTTCGGCAGCAGGCCGATCTGCACGAAGATGCCTTCCAGTTCGAGCGTGTGCATCTCATCGCTGACGCGGTCCTTGTAGACCAGCGCGCTGACCTTCTGTCCGTCGCCCAGCACCTCGGTGGTGAGCGCGCTGACGATGATGTCCACATTGGGCAGGCTGCGCAGCTTGCGTTGCAGGACGTCATCCGCGCGCAGCTTGCTGTCGAACTCGATCAACGTGACGTGGCTGACGACGCCGGCCAGGTCGATCGCCGCCTCGACGCCGGAGTTGCCGCCGCCGATCACCGCCACGCGCTTGCCCTTGAACAGCGGGCCGTCGCAGTGCGGGCAGTAGGCCACGCCCTTGTTGCGATACTGGTCCTCGCCGGGCACGCCCATCTGCCGCCAGCGCGCGCCGGTGGCCAGGATCACCGTCTTCGACTTCAGCGTGGCGCCATTGGCCAGTTGCACCTCGACCAGACCGCCGGGTGCGGTCGCGGGCACCAGCTTCTCGGCGCGTTGCAGGTTCATGAGATCCACGTCGTAGTTCTTGACGTGTTGCTCCAGCGCCGCGCCCATTTTCGGGCCTTCGGTGTAGTCGACCGAGACGAAGTTCTCGATCGCCATGGTGTCCAGCACCTGGCCACCGAAGCGCTCGGCCGCCACGCCGGTGCGGATGCCCTTGCGCGCGGCGTAGATTGCCGCTGCGGCACCGGCCGGTCCGCCACCCACCACGAGCACATCGAACGCTTCCTTGGTCTTGATCTTCTCCGCTTCGCGGGCGCTGGAGCCGGTGTCGATCCTGGCCAGGATCTGCTCCAGGCTCATGCGGCCCTGGTCGAACAGCTCGCCGTTGAGGAACACGGTGGGTACCGACATCACCTGGCGCGTCTCGACCTCGTCCTGGTACAGCGCGCCGTCGATGGCGACGTGCTGGATGTTCGGATTGAGCACGCTCATCAGGTTCAGCGCCTGCACCACGTCGGGGCAGTTCTGGCAGGAGAGCGAGAAATAGGTCTCGAACCTGTATTCGCCATCGAGGCTGCGCACCTGCTCGATCAGCTCGGCCGCCGCCTTGGACGGATGTCCGCCGACCTGCAGCAGGGCCAGTACGAGCGAGGTGAATTCGTGGCCCATCGGGATGCCGGCGAAGCGCACGCCGATGTCGGTGCCAACGCGGTTGATCGCGAACGAGGGCTTGCGTGCTTCGCTGTCGTCGCGGCGCAGGCTGATCTTGTCCGACAACGTCGCGATCTCCCGCAGCAACTCGTCCAGCTCGCGCGACTTGGCGCCGTCATCCAGCGCTGCGACCAGCTCGATCGGTTGCGTCAGCTTTTCCAGGTAGGACTTCAGTTGGGTCTTGAGGGCTTCGTCGAGCATGGCGAACACTCCGAAACGGATAAGGGGGATGCGGGAGGCTTGTGGCAGCGGCCGGCGCCATGGGGAGGGCCGACCTGACGGAGGGGGGGCAGGCCGGACGCAGGCCGCTGGCACAAGCATCCTGTGCGGAGCCCGGGCGCACCGCGGCGCCCGGGTCCGTGACATCGTTGCAGCGAAAACTCAGATCTTGCCGACCAGGTCCAGCGACGGCGCGAGGGTCTTCTCGCCTTCCTTCCACTTGGCCGGGCAGACCTCGTTCGGATGGGCGGCGACGTACTGCGCGGCCTTGACCTTGCGCAGCAGTTCGGACGCGTCGCGGCCGATGCCGCCAGCGGTGATCTCGACGATCTGGATCTTGCCCGCGGGATCGATCACGAAGGTGCCGCGATCGGCGATGCCGTCGGCCTCGATCAGCACGTCGAAGTTGCGCGAGATCTGGTGGGTGGGGTCGCCGACCATGGTGTAGTTGATCTTCTTCACCGCGTCGGAGGTGTCGTGCCACGCCTTGTGCGCGAAATGGGTGTCGGTGGAGACCGAGTAGATCTCGACGCCCAGCTTCTGGAATTCGGCGTAGTTGTCGGCCAGGTCCTCCAGCTCGGTCGGGCAGACGAAGGTGAAGTCGGCCGGATAGAAGAACACCACCGACCACTTGCCCTTCAGGTCGGCTTCGCTGACTTCGATGAACTTGCCGGCCTTGAGGGCCTGGGCCTTGAACGGTTTCACTTCGGTGTTGATCAGGGACATCTGCTTGGCTTCCCGTGGTGGTTGGACAACGAAAGGAATGCTACGAGCCCGTCGCCAATTTATCTAATTGATTGTTGGCATGGGTTTGATTGGCTGTAGCTATCGGCTTGACGGTACTGTGCAGATGCGGGCGAAGCAGCCGGCTTCAAGCCCTTCGAGCCGCAGCGGACGGGCTTACGGGCCCGTCGTCGCGAAACGGTCGCGCAGCTGGTTGTCCACCACCGTGGCGGTAACGATGTCGCTGCCCACGTTCACCGTGGTGCGCATCATGTCGAGCACGCGATCGACGCCGATGATGATGCCGATGCCCTCGGGCGGGATGCCGAAGGTGGCCAGCAGGCCGGCGATCATCGGCAGCGACCCGCCGGGAATGCCGGCCACGGCCACCGCGCTCAGCACCGACAACAGCATCAGGATGGCCTGATGGGTCAGGCTGAGTTCCACGCCGAACGCCTGCGCCACGAACAGCACCACGCAGCCCTCGAACAGGGCGGTGCCGCTCATGTTCATGGTCGCGCCCAGCGGCAGCACGAAGCCGGCGGTGCTGGGGTTTAGTTTCAGTTCCTCCTGCGCCACCGCCAGCGAAGCGGGCAGGCAGGCGTTGCTGGAGCTGGTGGAGAAGGCGGTGATCAGCAGGGCGCGAATCTGCCGGAAGTACACCAGCGGCGAGCGCTTCGCCAAGAAGCGCAGCCACAGCGACATGGTGCCGAACAGGTGCAGCGCCAGTGCCACGGTGCAGCCGATCACGAATACCGACAGCGCCAGCAGTACATCCACGCCGACCTTGACGATCACGCTGTAGATCATCGCCGGCACCGCGTACGGCGCCAGCTCCAGCGCAAAGCCGACGATCCTGGTCATCAGGTCGGTGATGGTGTCCAGCGCCACCTGCACGCGCTTGCGCTCCTTCTCGCGCAACTGGGTGGCGGCGGCGCCTACCAGGATTGCGAACAGGATCAGCGGCAGCACGTCGCCGAGCGCATTGCGGCTGGGACCGGCCACCGCGCCGACCAGGTTGCGCGGCATGAACATCTCCACCAGCGTGCCGAAGCTCATGCTCGGCTGGGCCGCCCTGGTGTCGATCGTCTTCTGCGCACTGCTGCCGTACTCCTGCATCAGCTGGGCGCGCGCCTGCTCGTCCAGGTGATGGCCGGGCTGCACGGTGTTCATCATCACCAGGCCGATCGCCACGGCGATGCCCATGTTGAGGAAGAACAGCAGGAACGTACGTCCGGCGAGCGGGCCGAGCCGGTCCAGCCGGCCGAGCTGGGCCACGCCCGAGGCCAGCGAGCTGAACACCAGCGGGATCACCACGAAGAACAGCATGCGCAGGAAGATCTGCCCGAACGGGTCGAACACGGCCCCGGAAATCTTCTGCATCAACGCCAGGGTGGGCGGATGCCACTGGCCGATGCCGAGCGTGACCACGGCGGCAACCACGCCGATCACCAGGCCCCAGAGGATGCGTTTCGCGAGAGGAGTCGATGTGCTCATCGGACCGAATGTACGGGGCCGTGGCGGATTCGTCACGCGAGAAATTGCGATCGGCTGCCGGGCTGGTGCCCGCAGCCGGCGCGGGGGTGCCAGAAGGTCCAATCCCGGCCGTTGGCGCGGTGGGCTAAAATGGGCGTTTTCACGGGAGGCCACATGACAAAGTCAGCATCCCCGGGTGCCCGTTTTCGCGCAGCCGTCGCCGCCGAGCAGCCGCTGCAGGTCATGGGCGCGATCACCGCCTACGCCGGCCTGATGGCCAAACGCGTGGGCTACCAGGCGCTGTATCTGTCCGGCGGCGGCGTGGCCGCCAATTCGCTGGGCATGCCGGACCTGGGCATCTCGACGATGGAGGACGTGCTCACCGACGCCCGCCGCATCGTCGATGCCACCGGCCTGCCGCTGCTGGTCGACATCGATACGGGCTGGGGCGGGGCGTTCAACATTGCGCGCACGATCCGCTCGTTCGAGCGCGTCGGCGTGGCGGCGGTGCACATGGAGGACCAGGTCGGCCAGAAGCGTTGCGGTCACCGTCCGGGCAAGGAAGTGGTGTCGAAGGACGAGATGGTCGATCGGGTGAAGGCCGCGGTCGATGCACGTACCGATCCGGGCTTCGTGATCATGGCGCGCACCGACGCGGCGGCGGTAGAGGGCATCGATTCCGCGATCGAGCGCGCGGTGGCCTATGTCGAGGCCGGCGCCGACATGATCTTCCCCGAGGCGATGAAGACGCTGGCCGACTACCGCCAGTTCAAGGCGGCGGTGAAGGTGCCGATCCTGGCCAACCTCACCGAGTTCGGCTCCACCCCGTTCTTCACCACCGACGAACTGCGCGACGCCGGCGTCGACATCGCGCTCTACTGCTGCGGTGCCTACCGGGCGATGAACAAGGCCGCGCTCAACTTCTACGAAACGGTGCGTCGCGAAGGTACCCAGAAGAACATCATCGACACCCTGCAGACGCGCGAGGAGCTGTACGACTTCCTCGGCTACCACGCCTACGAGGACAAGCTGGACGAATTGTTTGCCGGCGGCCAAAAGGCCTGAGCGCATGTCCGAACAACTGTCCCCCGTGAAAGCGACGCCGCCGGAACGGCGCGATTACTGGGATGCGCTAGGCGTGGCCATCGCCTCGCTGGTCGGCCTGCTGGCCTTGGTGGTGGCCGCTTATACCGCCTACATCCAGCGCCAGCAGGTGCGCGCGCAGGTGTGGCCGTATCTGACCAGCGGCAACAACGACCTGGCCCAGACCCTGACCGTCAGCAACAAGGGTGTCGGGCCTGCGCTCGTGCGCAGTGTGCAGGTCACTGTCGATGGCAAGCCGCAGGTCGACTGGGACCACGTGCTGGGCGCTCTGGGCATGCAGCCGCACGACTACATCATGACGACCATCAACCATGGCGTGTTGAGCCCGGGCGAGGATCTGCAGGCGATCCGTTTCCCAGACAAGCAACTGTGGCAACAGTTCCACGACGCTACCTCGGGGCGCATGGCGATCGACATATGTTTTTGTTCGACGCTGGGCGAGTGCTGGATATCCATCAATGAAAAGGTCATCGGCCCGAAGTCGATGCCATTGCAATTGCACGTGAAGCCGGTCGGACAGTGCCCGCGGCTATCGCCAGCTGAAACGTTCAACAATTGAGAGGAAGAATGCGATGAGCGACAACGCACAAGTTCTACCCAAGGCCAAGAAGTCCGTCGCCCTGTCCGGCGTGGCCGCGGGCAACACCGCGCTGTGCACGGTCGGCCGCAGCGGCAACGACCTGCATTACCGCGGCTACGACATCCACGACCTGGCCGCCAAGGGCTGCTTCGAGGAAGTCGCCTACCTGCTGGTGCACGGCGTGCTGCCGAACTGGACCGAGCTGCAGAACTACAAGGCCAAGCTGAAGCGCCTGCGCGGCCTGCCGGCACCGGTCAAGGCCGCGATGGAACTGCTTCCCGCATCGACCCACCCGATGGACGTACTGCGCACCGGCTGCTCGGTGCTCGGCACCGTGCTGCCGGAGAAGGACGACCACAACGTCACCGGCGCGCGCGACATCGCCGATCGCCTGATGGCCAGCTTCGGCTCGATGCTGCTGTACTGGTACCACTTCAGCCACAACGGCAAGCGCATCGAGGCCGAAACCGACGACGAATCGATCGCCGCGCACTTCCTGCACCTGCTGCACGGCCGCAAGCCGAGCGAGCTGCACGCGCAGGCGCTGGACAAGTCGCTGGTGCTGTACGCCGAGCACGAGTTCAACGCCAGCACGTTCAGTGCCCGCGTCATCGCCGGCACCGGCTCGGACCTGTACTCGGCGATCACCGGCGCGATCGGCGCGCTGCGCGGTCCCAAACACGGCGGCGCGAACGAGGTGGCGATGGAGATCATCGCGCGCTACCGCAACGCCAATGATGCGGAAGCCGACATCCGTGCCCGCGTCGAGAAGAAGGAAATCATCATCGGCTTCGGCCACCCGGTCTACACCGTGTCCGACCCGCGCAACGAGATCATCAAGGAGATCTCGCGCAAGCTGTGCACCGATGGCGGCAACCCGACCCTGTTCGACGTCTCCGAACGCATCGAGAAGGTGATGGGCGAGCTGAAGAAGATGTTCCCCAACCTCGACTGGTTCTCGGCCAGCACCTACCACATGATGGGCGTGCCGACCGCCATGTTCACGCCGCTGTTCGTGATCGCGCGCACCGCCGGCTGGAGCGCGCACGTGATCGAGCAGCGTCAGGACGGCAAGATCATCCGCCCCAGCGCGAACTACACCGGGCCGGAAGACCTGGCCTACGTGCCGATCGACAAGCGCTAGGAAGCAGCAGGCAAGGTGGCGGGGAGCCAAACGGCTTCCCGCCTGCCTTGCGCCCGGGTCCGATTTTCAGGGCTCGTCGTCGACGTGGCGCAGCAGGTCGCCGGGCTGGCACGCCAGTGCCGTGCAGATCGCGTCGAGCGTGCTGAAGCGTACGCCTTTCACCTTGCCCTGCTTGAGCAGGGACAGGTTTGCTTCGGTGATGCCGACCGCCGCGGCCAGGTCCCTGGATTTCATCTTGCGCCGCGCCAGCATGACATCCAGTTCGATGATGATCGGCATCAGACGAACGCCCGGTTCTCCTCGGCGGCGCGTGCCCCCTCGCGCACCATTTCGGCCACCGCATAGGCGAGGATGGCGGCGGTGAGCGTGCCCAGGAAGCCGATGCCGAGGCTGAGCTGGTATTGCGGGATCTGGGTGGCGGCGACCAGCCCGGCGGCAAACCCTCCGATGAGGTTGACCAGCAAGGCGTGACCCAGCCACGAGAAGCACCGTGCGACGACAAGGTTCAGCGGCGACGGTGCGCGCAACGCCTTGCCCAGTCGGCGCAGGCACACGATCGGCGCCATCGCGGCCACCAGTGCCAGCAGCAGGGCCGCGGAAAGTACGGCGCCGTCGAACGAGGTTTTCGGCAGCAGGTGCCAGCGTTCAAGCAGTTGCTGCGCCGAGCCGGAGTCCATCCGGGTCATGCCGCTGACTTGCCAGAACAGGAGCGCCAGCAGCATGCAGCCGCCCACGGTACAGAAGGCGAGGATGCTGGCGAACGACATGATGTCGTTGGCACGCCGCTGGATGCGTGTCGTCCGCGCATGGGCGGGCTCGGCGGCGGGGCGAAGGGATTCGGTGCGGGCGGCAGACGACATGAGAGGTTCCTGGGCGGCAGATAGTTATCGTATTACGATAATTAATATCTGTGCAAGAACATCGGGCCGTGCGCGACAGCGCGCTGTCGCCTTGGTTGAATCGCGTAAGGTCCGGAGAAGGCCGGCCGGCGAGGCCGCGCCTATGCGCCGGCTTGCCGCAGTCGCCGCCGGCGACGCTGGACCAGCCAGCCGCCACCGCAAATGACCAGGATGGCCAGGACGTCGAGGCCATACGCGGCCCAGGCGTGGGCGTCGAACCACCCGCTGATCAACTGGTCGTGGGCGATCATGCGGCCGGCGGTGATCGCAATCGCGGCGGCGCCGATGTACATGATAATCGGGAAGCGGTCGATCAGCTTGAGGATCAGGGTCGAGCCCCATACCACCAGCGGCACGCTGACCAGCAGGCCGATGATGACCAGGCCCAGATGGCCCTTGGAGGCACCGGCGATCGCCAGCACGTTGTCCAGCCCCATCAACGCGTCGGCGACGATGATCGTGCGCAGTGCGCTCCAGAACGTGCTGCCGGCCTTGATGTCAGGGCCATCGTCGTCGCCGTGATTCAGCAGTTGCCAGGCAATCGGCAGCAGCAGCAGGCCGCCGGCGAGCATCAGGCCCGGCAGCTTGAGCAGGAACACCACGATGGCGGTGAGCGCGAAGCGCACGGCCACGGCGCCGAAGGTGCCCCAGAACACCGCCTTCTTCTGCAGATGCTTCGGCAGCCGGCTGGCGGCCATGGCGATGACGATGGCGTTGTCGCCGGCCAGCACGAGGTCGAGCAGGATGATGGTGAGCAGGCCAGAGAGAAAATCGGGAGCAGCGAGGGTCATCGGGGGTTCCATGCGCGTCGAACAATGCGGCAGCCATGGACGCGCGCGGCCCATGCCCGCCACAAAAGTCTTGTTCGCAGGATGACTGCCGGACGACCGGAGCGAAACCTCGCTCGTGCTGACGATCGTCGCATCGCGGAAGGTGGACTTGCCGCGAGAACTACTCCCTTCTGGGCTGGCGGCGATTGTCACGGCCCGGGCGCGGTGCGGTCAAGCAACGCGTTCGACGACAGTCGGCTAAAATGGCGGTTTTCCCTCGCCACGAGATCCCGCCATGAGTGCGCACGACATCCGTTCCGCCGTCCGTCCCGATCCCGACCAGCCGCTGGTCGATATCGCCGATTACGTGTTCGATCACCAGATCGATTCGCGGGAGGCCTACGACACTGCGCGCTACATGCTGCTGGACTCGCTGGCCACCGCCATGATGGCGATGAAGTTTCCGGAGTGCGTGAAGCACCTCGGCCCGCTGGTGCCGGGCGCCACGCTGCCGGGCGGTGCGCGCGTGCCGGGCACCAGCCACGAGCTGGACCCGGTGCAGGCGGCGTTCGCGATCGGCACGCAGATCCGCTGGCTGGATTTCAACGACACCTGGCTGGCGGCCGAATGGGGCCATCCGTCGGACAACCTCGGCAGCATCCTGGCCGTCGGCGACTACCTCAGCCGCAAGGCGGAGCGCGAAGGCGGCCAACCGCTGAGCGTGCGCGACGTGCTTGGCTACGCGATCAAGGCGCACGAGATCCAGGGCTGCTACGCGCTGCTGAACAGCTTCAACCGGGTCGGCCAGGACCACGTGATCCTCGTGCGACTGGCCTCCACCGCGGTGGCCACCGCGATGCTCGGTGGCAGCAAGGAACAGATCATCACCGCCGTGTCGCACAGCTGGATCGACAACGGCGCGTTGCGCACCTATCGCCATGCGCCGAACACCGGTCCGCGCAAGAGCTGGGCCGCCGGCGATGCCTGCCGTCGCGCGGTGACCCACGCGATCAATGCGGTGTATCGCGGCGTGGTCGGGTATCCGTCTGCGCTGTCGGCAAAGACCTGGGGCTTCTACGATGTGGCGTTCGGCGGCAAGCCGTTCGAGTTCGAGCGCCCGTTCGGCAGCTACGTGATGGAGAACGTGCTGTTCAAGATCAGCTATCCGGCCGAGTTCCATGCGCAGACTGCCGTGGAATGCGCCATGCAGTTGCATGGCGAGGTGGCCGGCAAGCTCGATCAGATCGAGAAGATCGTCATCGAGACGCAGGAAGCGGGTTGCCGCATCATCGACAAGACCGGCCCGCTGGCGAACTATGCCGATCGCGACCACTGCATCCAGTACATGGTCGCAGTGCCGCTGATCTTCGGCCGCCTGGTGGCCAGCGATTACAACGACGAGGTCGCCGCCGACCCGCGCATCGACGCACTGCGCGACAAAATGACGGTGGTGGAAAATACGCAGTTCACCCGCGACTATTTCGATCCGGCCAAGCGTTATATCGGCAATTCGGTGCAGGTATTCTTCAAGGACGGCAGCCATACCGGCAAAGTGTCCGTCGATTATCCGATCGGTCACCGCAAGCGCCGGGCCGAGGGCATTCCCGTCTTGCTGCAAAAATTCGAGGCGGCCATGCGCAGTCATCTGCCGGCCCATCGGGTCAAGGCGATCATGGATGCCACGCGCGATCCGGCGCACTTGGACTCCATGCCGCTGCATCAGTTCCTGGGTCTCTTCACATTGTAGGCACGTCCGTCATGGAACATTCGGTTCGGTCGGAGATGAACCACTGCGTGGCGGCGAGTCGTTTAGCCAGTTTCGCCGCTCTGTGAAGGGATTGGCCCGGCACGATCACTTACCTGAATGATGTTGCACCGAATGGTTGCGAAAGCGTGCGCGACGCAACTGCTACTTAACGTTTTTGCTACAATGCGGGTCGCTTGTCCAGGACACGCCAAGCGCGGGCCGGTAGGGCCTTGAATCGAGTTAAGTTCTGACGTGCGACTTTCTGGTATGGGTCGAACGGACTCAAATTTTAATAATCGAGGAGACACCTGATGAAACGTAAGGGCTTGTATTTTCTGATCGCGCTCGCCCTGGGCGGCGTAGGTGCCGTTCATGCGCAGGACACGGCTGCGGCACCGGCCGATGCCTCGAGCAGTGAAACCGCCATCTCGTCCTATGACGGGCGCTGGTATATCGCGCCGACGGTGGGGGGCTACGTCAACGACACCGAGCGCGATACCAATAGCCGCCAGATCTACTACGGCCTGGGTTTTGGTCGCTTCTTCTCGCCCAACATGTCGCTCGATTTCTTCGTCGACCGCACGAAGCGCAAGATGGACAAGGGCCCGGCCCTTGGCGGCGGTCACAGCAGCGATTCCTGGGCCAGCACCAATGTCGGTGCGGCTGCCCGGTTCTATGCCGGTGACTGGAATGCATGGCGCCCCTACGGCATGGTCGGCGTGATGGGCAGCCATCACCAGAACAAGCTGGACAATGGCTGGGCGCCTGCTGCACAGATCGGCGGCGGCGTGTCCAAGATGGTCACCGACAGCACCAACATCCGGTTGGAAGCGGGCTATCGTTTCGACTGGGACAAGGACACCCATCCCGCCAACAGCAGCTATGGTGACTGGTTCCTCGGCTTGACCGTTGCCTCGCGCTTTGGTGCGCCTGCCGCCGCTCCGGCGCCGGTAGCGGCACCGGTTGCACCCGCGCCGGCCGACTGCTCCACCCAGGACAGCGACCAGGACGGCGTGAACGATTGCGAGGACAAGTGCCCTGCCACCGCCGCCGGCACCATCGTGGGCCCGGATGGTTGCGCGCAGAAGGTGGTGATCGACCTGCGTGGCGTGAACTTCAAGTTCGATCGTCCGAAGGCCGGTGAAACCGACATCTCCAAGTCGCTCGCCGAGCCGACGGCCGATTCGATCTCGGTGCTGAACCAGGCCGTCGACACCTTGCAGCGTTACCCGCAGGTGCACGTGACCGTGGCCGGCTACACCGACTCGAAGGGCACGGACGCGTACAACCAGAAGCTGTCCGAGCGTCGCGCCTCGATCGTCTACAACTACCTGACCAGCCATGGCATCGATGCCAGCCGTCTGGAAGGCCCGATCGGCCACGGCGAGAGCAACCCCATCGGCGACAACGAAACCGATGCGGGCCGTGCGCAGAACCGTCGCACGGAGCTGCAGGTTCAGCAGTAAACGAACCGCGGTAGCTAACAGGAAAAAGCCCGGCTTCGGCCGGGCTTTTTTTGTCTTCGCCGGCGATGATTCTTGTTGCCCCGCGGCCCCGACCTATACGCTTGCACGATGTCCCGTCCTTCTTCCTTCCACCCGGCGCGCGCGACCGGGCCGACTCCGCCGTCGCGCTACGGGCTTGCCCGCGTGCTGTCCAAACTGGGTGTGTGCTCGCGCAGTCAGGCCGAGCAGTGGATTCGTGCGGGCCGGGTCAGTGTGGGCGGGCGGGTCGTCCGCGACCCCCAGCATCCGACCCTGATCGACCGCCAGGGGATCGCCATCGACGGCGAAGCCGTGGGCCGGGCCACGCCTGTCCACGTGGCCTTCAACAAGCCGCGCGGCATCGTGGTCAGCGCGGCCGACGAGCATGGTCGCGCGACGGTCTACACCGCGCTGGCGGCCGCCGGGCTGCCCTGGCTGGGTCCGGTCGGCCGGTTGGACAAGGCCAGCGAAGGACTGTTGCTGCTGAGCAACGACACCCGTTGGGCGGCTGCCATCACCGACCCGCTGACGCATCTGGAGAAGACTTATCACGTCCAGGTCGCGGGGCTGCCGGATGCTGCGGTGCTGGCCGCGATGCTGGCGGGCGTCGAGGATGCCGGTGAACGCCTGAAGGCGCGCCGCGTCACGCTGCTGCGTGCGGGCGCAAAGAATGCATGGCTCGAAGTGGTGCTGGACGAAGGCCGCAACCGACATATTCGTCGGCTGCTGGCGGCGCTGGGTTTCGACGTGATGCGGCTGATCCGGGTGGCGATCGGCCCGCTTGCGCTTGGCGAACTGGCGAAGGGCCAGTGGCGCCGGCTGGAAGAGCACGAGGTGCGTTCGCTGGCGGCGAAGCGGCCGTGATGGCGGCGCGGCCAGGCTGTGGCCGCACCAGCCTCGGTGTCAGCGCGGAATCACGCCCAGGGTTTGCCCGACCTTGGTGAAGGCTGCAATCGCCTGGTCGAGGTGTTCGCGGGTGTGCGCCGCGCTCATCTGCGCGCGGATGCGTGCCTGCCCCTGCGGCACGACCGGATAGAAGAATCCGGTGACATAGATGCCTTCCGCCAGCAGCGCGGCAGCCATCGCCTGCGCTTTGGGCGCGTCGTGGATCATCACCGGCACGATCGGGTGCACGCCCGGCTTGATGTCGAAGCCGGCGGCCGTCATCCGTTCGCGAAAATAGCGGGTGTTCTCCTTCAGCCTGTCGCGCAGATCGCCGGCGCTGGCCAGCATGTCGAATACCCTGATCGCCGCGGCCACCACGTGCGGCGGCAGCGAGTTGGAGAACAGGTAAGGGCGCGAACGCTGGCGCAGCAGTTCGACCACTTCCCGCGGCCCGGTGGTGAAACCGCCGAGCGCACCGCCGAGGGCCTTGCCCAGCGTGCCGGTGAAAATGTCGATCTTGTCCATCACGCCGTGCAATTCGGCCGAGCCGCGGCCGGTATCGCCGAGAATGCCGGTGCAATGGCATTCATCGATGTGCACCATGGCATCGTACTTTGCGGCCAGCGCGGTGATCTCGTCGAGTTTGGCGATGAAACCGTCCATCGAGAACGCGCCATCGGTGGTGATGAGCTTGGTCCGCGCGCCGGCCGCGTCGGCCGCCTGCAACTGCTTCTCCAGGTCGGCCATGTCGCTGTTGGCGTAACGGTAGCGGGTGGCCTTGCACAGCCGCACGCCGTCGATGATCGACGCGTGGTTCAGGGCGTCGGAGATCACCGCGTCTTCCTCACCCAGCAGCGGCTCGAACAGGCCGCCGTTGGCGTCGAAGCAGGCGGCGTACAGGATGGTGTCCTCGGTGCCGAAGAATTCGGCGATCTTCGCCTCCAGTTCCTTGTGCAGATCCTGGGTGCCGCAGATGAAGCGCACGCTTGCCATGCCGAAACCGTGGCTGTCGAGCGCATCCTTGGCCGCCTGGATCACCGCCGGATGATCGGCCAGGCCGAGGTAGTTGTTGGCGCAGAAGTTCAGCACCTTGCGGCCGCCTTCCAGCTCGATCTCGGCAGACTGCGGCGAGATGATGATGCGCTCGGCCTTGAACAGGCCGTACTCGCGGATGGCCGCCAGTTCGGTGGCGTAACGTGCTTTCGCGGATGGAGTCATGGAATCTCCGGGTGCAGAAGTGTGTGGCGTGGAGGTTGCGGCGGTGCTCAGTTCCAGGAGCAGACGACCTTGCCGCACTGGCCGGCATCCATCAGGTCGAAGCCCTTCTGGAAGTCGTCGATGTGGATCTGGTGGGTGAGCACCTTCTGCAGCGGGAAGCCGGTCAGCACCATCTGGGTCATCTTGTACCAGGTCTCGTACATGCGCCGGCCGTAGATGCCCTGCAGGGTGAGGCCCTTGAAGATCACCTTGTCCCAGTCGATGCCGGCCCCCTTTGGCTGGATGCCGAGCAGGGCGATCTTGCCGCCGTGGTACATGCAGTCGAGCATGTCGTTGAAGGCACGCGGGTTGCCGCTCATCTCCATGCCCACGTCGAAGCCTTCCATGTGCAGGTCCTTCATCGCGTCCTTGAGCGAGGCGTTGGCCACGTTCACCACGCGGGTGGCGCCCATGTCGGCAGCGAGCTTCAGGCGGAAATCGTTCACGTCGGTGACGACGACGTTGCGCGCGCCCACGTGCTTGGCGATGCCGGCGGCGATGATGCCGATCGGGCCGGCGCCGGTAATCAGCACGTCCTCGCCGATCAGGTCGAACTCCAGCGCGCAATGCGCGGCATTGCCGTACGGATCGAAGAACGCGGCCAGTTCGGACGGAATCTGGTCAGGGATCGGCCACAGGTTGGATGCCGGCATGGCCATGTATTCGGCGAACGCGCCGTTGCGGTTCACGCCGATGCCCACCGTATTGGGGCACAAGTGCTGGCGACCGGCGCGGCAATTGCGGCAGTGGCCGCAGACGATGTGGCCCTCGGCCGAGACGCGATCGCCAACCTTGTAGCCGGTGACGCCCGGACCGATCTCGACGATGCGACCGACGAACTCGTGGCCGATGGTGAGGCCCGGCTTGATGACGCGCTGGCTCCATTCGTCCCACTTGTAGATATGCAGATCCGTACCGCAGATCGCGGTTTTCTCGATCTTGATCAGCACCTCGTTGGGGCCGACCTCGGGCATCGGCACCTCTTCCATCCAGATGCCCTGTTCGGGCTTGCGCTTGACCAGGGCTTTCATTGTCTGCGGCATGGGAAATCCATCGGCTGGCCCGCGATGCGGGCGGTTAAACGTCAATTATAGAGCGCGGCGGCGCGTGACCGCTGTCCATGCGAATTTTCCGGGTCGTGTGCGGCGCCTGGCGGCGCAAGTCACTGCGATGGCGCGGAAGGCACTTCAATGCGCTGAAAGCACATGCGATCGCCTGCCGGGACGAGTATGCGTGCGCGCTGAATGTCGCAGGCATGACTTGCGGCATATGCCGCACTCGCCCGGCTCGGGCATAAGTCGAAAGTTATTGCGCCACTTTCGCCTGCTTCCCGGGGCCGGCTTTCACCAGGAGATTCCCTTTGCGCCGTCTAATGCTCGCTGCCGCCGTATCCGTCGGCTTCATCTCGTCCGCCCATGCCGTCGAAGGCATGTGGCAGCCCGCCCAGCTTCCCGGTATCGCCGCCACGCTGCAGCAGCACGGCCTGAAACTCGATCCGAAAACGCTGACCGACCTCACCGCCTACCCGATGGGCGCGATCGTCAGCCTGGGCGGCTGCACCGCCTCGTTCGTCTCCCCCGAGGGTCTGGTGGTGAGCAACCACCACTGCGTCTACGGCGCGCTGCAGCTGAACTCCACGCCGGAAAACAACCTGATCGAGAAGGGCTTCCTGGCGAAGACCCAGGCGGACGAGCTCTCCGCCGGCCCGTCCGCGCGGATCTTCGTCACCGAGGAAATCCGCGACGTCACGAAAGAGATCACCGCCAAGCTCACCGACGCGATGAGCGGCGCCGAGCGCTACAAGGCGATCGAGCTGGCGATCAAGGAGCAGGTCAAGGCGTGCGAGAGCGAAGGCTACCGCTGCGACGTCTACACCTTCCACGGCGGCTACAGCTATCAGCTGATCAGGCAACTGGAAATCAAGGACGTGCGCCTGGTCTACGCGCCGCCGGAATCCATCGGCAAGTTCGGCGGCGACGTCGACAACTGGATGTGGCCGCGCCACACCGGCGACTTCGGCTACCTGCGCGCCTATGTCTCGAAGGACGGCAAGTCCGCCGCCTTCTCGAAGGACAACGTGCCGTACCGGCCCAGGCATGTGCTCAAGGTGAACCCGCAGGGCGTGGAAGCCGGCGACTACGTGATGGTGGTCGGCTACCCGGGCCGCACCAACCGCTACCGTCTCGCCGACGAAGTGCAGAGCGCGATCGACTGGACGTACCCGACCCAGATCAAGGTGTACGAGGACACGCTGGACATCATCAACACCGCCGGCAAGGCCAATCCCGATGTGGCGGTGAAGTACGCCAGCATGGTCGCCGGTCTCAACAACTACCTGAAGAACTTCGGCGGCCAGCTCGAAGGCCTGCATCGCGCCGACGCGGTCACGGTGAAGCGCGCGCAGGAAGCGCAGCTGGAGGCCTGGCTGAAGCAGCAGGGCGGCACCGATAACACCGCGCTGGCGGCCGATATCGGCAAGCTGCGCCAGCAGATCGCTGCCGACCGGGCCAATCGCGAACGCGACCTGGCCATCGGTCTGGTCAGCCGCGCCCAACTGTTCGGCACCGCGGTGCGCCTGACCCACCTGGCGAAGGAGCGCCCGAAGGCCGACCTCGACCGCGACGCCGGCTACCAGCAGCGCGACTGGGTGCGCATCGAGGGCGGCCTGAAGCAGATGGATCGCCGCTACGATCCGGGCGTCGACCAGCAGTTCATGGTCTACGGCCTCACGCGCTACGTGGCCTTGCCGCAGGCGCAGCGTCTGCCGGCGCTGGACAAGTGGCTCGATGGTGCAAGCACCGAGGCGGCGATCAAGGCGAAGGTTGCCGCGCTGTACGCCGGCAGCAAGCTCGGCAACGTCGACGAGCGCATGAAGTGGTTCGGCGCCGACAGCAAGGCGATCGACGCCAGCTCCGACAGCATGCTCAGGCTCGCCCGCGCGGTGCAGCCGCAGCTGAAGGCGCTGGAGGACGAATCCGATGCCCGCGCCGGCGAGATGAGCAAGCTGCGCCCGCGCTACATGCAGGCGATGATCGCGTGGAAGGACTCGCAGAAGCTGCCGGTCTACCCGGACGCGAACAGCTCGCTGCGCGTCACCTTCGGCAACGTGCAGGGCGTGGCGCCGCGTGATGGCGTGAGCTACGCGCCGTTCACCACCGCGCAGGGCATCGTCGAGAAGGACACCGGCATCGAGCCGTTCAACTCGCCAAAGGCCGAGCTGGTCGCGATCAAGGCCAAGGCGTTCGACAGCTATGCCTCGCCGAAGCTGGGCACGCTGCCGGTCAACTTCCTCGCCGACCTGGACATCACCGGCGGCAACTCCGGTTCGCCGGCGATGGACGCGAACGGCCAGCTGGTCGGCCTGGCGTTCGACGGCAACTGGGAGTCGGTCAGCGGCGACTGGCTGTTCAACCCGCAGCTCAACCGCTCGATCCAGGTCGACGTGCGCTACATGCTGTGGGTGATGCACCACCTCGACCACGCCGACAACCTGCTGAAGGAAATGGGCGTGCCGGCGAAGTAAGCCGTACATTCGTGCATGCATCAGGGCCCGCGTCATCGGCGCGGGCCCTTCCGTTTTCCGTGCGGCGAACCCGGTCATGCGCGGGGCCGCGCCAAACCCGGAGCGGCAGACGCCGGCATGGCAGGCGGCTTGATTCAGCCGGCCGGTCTTTCCTCGGGGCGCAGCGTCAGGACCCGCACGCCGTTTCGCGTCACCGCCACCGTATGCTCGAACTGTGCCGACCATTTTCCGTCCCGAGTGACGACCGTCCAGCCGTCATCCTCGGTCCGCACGGTCCGGCGGCCCTGGTTGAGCATCGGCTCGATGGTGAACACCATGCCCTCCCGCAATACCAGACCGGTTTGCGGCCTTCCCCAATGCAACACCTGCGGCGGTTCGTGCATTTCACGGCCGATTCCGTGCCCGCAATACTCCCTCACCACCGAGTAGCCATTCCGTCGGGCGTGATGCTCGATGGCATGGCCCACATCGCCGAGCCGGGCACCCGGGCGGACAGCCCTGATCCCCTTCCACATGGCTTCATGCGCCACCTGCACGAGTCGCTTGGCCGCTGGCGTCACATCGCCGACGAGGTAGGTCTTGCTGGAGTCGGCGATGAATCCATTTTTTTCCAGCGTGATGTCGAAATTCACGATGTCTCCGTCTCGCAGGATTTCCGACGGAGACGGGACACCGTGACAGACGACGTCGTTGCGTGAGGAGTTCAGTGCATGGGCATAGCCGTACTGCCCCTTGCTCGCCGGACGCGCAACGAGTTCGTCCACGATGTAGCTTTCGACCAGGTCGTTCACCTGCATGGTCGACATGCCGGCCAGGCTCAACTGGTCCACGTAGCCGAATACATCGGCCAATAGCCTGCCCGACTCGGCCATCAGCGCGACTTCTTCCGGTCGCTTGGTCATGCGGCACCGGGTGCGAGCGGCCGTGCCTCGACACCGGCGGCGTGGAGTTCCCGCATGAGAACCTCCTGGAAAGTCAGCGTGGGGCTCATTTCACACAACATGCCGACCTTGATCCAGAAGGCCGCCTGCGCGTTGATGGATCGGCACGTCACTGCGCTCGCCCTGCGAATCTGACTGTGCAGATCGTCGTCGATGTTCACGATACCCATAAAACGTTACATATATGTTTCATATATGGATGATATATTTTGGGGGTGTGGCTGGGCAAGCGGCGGATGCCATGGCTCATGGTGGCGACGGCATGGCCTTGGCATCATCTCTGTGCACTTTTCCACCTCGTGGGGTGAATGCCGTCGGCCGCGAGGCCGCTGGCGGTGCGGGCAGGGCGGTGCTCTCGTCTAAACTGCCGCGATGCCCGTTGATTCCCGCCCCCTGGCCATCTTCCTGATGGGCCCCACCGCCTCCGGCAAGACCGCGCTGGCATGCGCGCTGAGCGAGCGGTTTCCGCTGGATCTGGTCAGTGTCGATTCGGCGCTGGTCTACCGCGGCATGGACATCGGCACGGCAAAACCCGACCCGGCGACGCTGGCGCGCCATCCGCATGCGCTGGTCGACATCCGCGATCCCGGCCAGCCGTATTCGGCGGCGGATTTCCGCGCCGATGCGCTGCCGGTGATGCAGCGGATCAGCGCGCAGGGCAGAGTGCCGCTGCTGGTCGGCGGTACCGGGCTGTACTTCCGTGCGTTGCAGCAGGGGCTGTCCGACCTGCCGGAAGCCGACCCGGCCACCCGTGCGCGGCTGGCCGCCGAGGCGCAACAGCTCGGCTGGCCGGCCTTGCATGCGCGGCTGGCGGCCCTCGATCCGGCCGCCGCCGGCCGGATCGGCTGCAACGACGTGCAGCGCCTGCAGCGTGCGCTGGAAGTGATCGAACTGACCGGCCGGCCGCTATCCGAATTGCAGCGCGGCGGGACGGCGGCGCGCTTTCCGTGGCGCGTGCTCAAGCTGGCGCTGCTGCCGACCGACCGGCGCGTGCTGCACGAGCGCATCGCCCGGCGTTTCGACACGATGCTGGCGGAGGGCTTTCTGGACGAGGTGCGCGCACTGCGGGCGCGCGGCGACCTGCACGCCGACCTGCCGGCGATCCGCGCGGTCGGCTACCGGCAGGCGTGGGAACACCTCGATGGCCAGACCGATGCGGCCACGTTCCGCGACCGCGCCATCTACGCCACCCGCCAGTTGGCCAAACGCCAGATCACCTGGCTGCGCAGCGACACCGGCATCCGGATCGTCGAGCCGGATCGGCCCGATCTCGGCGAGCGGGTGCGCGCGGCGGTGGGCCTGTTTGTCGACGGCCCGGCCGGGGTCATGCCACCAGCGTGACCCAGTCCACCGTCGTGGAGCAAAAATCTTCTTTCATCAAGCATTTGAAAGCAGTTAACATCCGATCTTGTTGGGCCGGGGCGCCAGCGGCGTCTTTTCTCCGGTCTGGTCGTGGCAAGGGGAGAACAAGAAATGTCCAAGGGGCAATCGTTGCAAGATCCGTTTCTCAATGCGTTGCGGCGCGAGCGTGTGCCGGTGGCCATCTACCTGGTCAACGGCATCAAGTTGCAGGGCACGGTCGAGTCGTTCGACCAGTTCGTGGTGCTCCTGCGCAACCAGGTCAGCCAGATGGTGTACAAGCACGCCATTTCCACCGTGGTGCCGAGTCGCAACGTGCGCATCGGCAATGGTCACGATGGCCACGAAGGCCACGATCACCAGGCCGATACTTCGGCAACCGTCGAAGCGGGCACTTGATTGCGCGTGGGGTGATCCACATGAAGGGAGACTGTCCCCGCAGGATGCTGCCCCACCGTGTTTGACCGGCAAAAGAGAGGCGACCGCGCCGTCCTGGTACTTCCGCATTCGCGCGGCGAAGGCGATGCCGTGCGCCGCGCGGAGGAATTCGCCGAACTGGCCAAGTCGGCCGGTGCCGAGGTGTTGGCAACCATCGGCGCGCGCGTCGACGACGTCAATCCGCGTTACTACATCGGCAGTGGCAAGGCCGAGGAAGTCGCCGAGGCATCCCGTGCGCTGGAAGCCGACCTGGTGCTGGTCGACCACGTGCTCACTCCGGTGCAGGAGCGCAATCTGGAGAAACACCTTGGCGTGCGCGTGGTCGACCGTGCCGGCCTGATCCTGGACATCTTCGCCCAGCGCGCACGGTCCCACGAAGGCAAGCTGGAAGTGGAGCTGGCCCAGTTGAAGCACCTGGCCACGCGACTGGTGCGCGGCTGGACCCATCTGGACGCCCAGCGCGGTGGTGCCATCGGCAACCGCGGTCCCGGCGAAACCCAGCTCGAAACCGACCGTCGTTTGCTGGCGGTACGGGTGAAGATGCTCACCAAGCGGCTGGAAAAAGTGCAGACCCAGCGTGGTCAGCAACGCCGTTCGCGCTTGCGCAACACCGTGCCGCGGGTGGCGCTGGTCGGTTACACGAACGCCGGCAAATCCACCCTGTTCAACGCCTTGACCCGCGGCTCGGTCTACGCCGCCGATCAGTTGTTCGCCACGCTCGACCCCACGGTGCGCAAGATCGAGGACCTGGCCTGCGGCCCGGCGGTGATCGCCGACACCGTGGGCTTCATCCGCGAACTGCCGCATGACCTGGTCGCCGCGTTCCGCGCCACCCTGGCCGAGGCCCGCGACGCGGATCTGCTGCTCCACGTCGGTGACGCCGCCGACGAGGAGCGCGTGCGCCTGCATCGGGTGGTCGATGCCGTGCTGGAGGACATCGACGCCGGCGACGTCCCGCAGTTGCAGGTGATGAACAAGATCGACCTGGCCGGTACCGAGCCGCGGATCGAGCGCGACGCAACCGGCAAGCCGGTGCGGGTATGGCTGTCGGCCGCCACCGGCGCCGGCGTCGACCTGCTGCGCCAGGCGCTGGGCGAATTGCTTGGCGGCGACCGCGTGCAGTCGCCGCTGCATCTGCCCTTGTCCGCCGGGCGGCTGCATGCGCGCCTGAAGGCGGCCGGGGCGATCAGTGCCGAGCACGTGGACGAACACGGCTGGCAGCTGCGCATCGACGCGCCGCGCAGCGTGATAGCGCCGCTCAGCGGTGGTGAGGGCGCCGAGGCAGTGCTGTTGCGGGAACTGTTGAGTGCGGCCGGTTGATCGGCCGCGCCCGGACGGTTTCGGCTGCCTCTGCTAGAATACGCAGCGTTTGCGTCGGCCATGGCGGCATCGATGGTCCAGTGGTCACCTCGCCGTGTGCGAGGTGGAAGAAAGGCATGTTCCGGCCGTCGTTGCCGGCCTCCCGACGGCTTCAAGGAGACTGACTCGTGGCGTGGAATGAACCCGGAAAGAACGGGCAGAGCGATCCGTGGAACCGCAAGCGTCCTTCCGGCAAGTCGCCGCTGGACGACCTGCTGGCAAAGCTGAAGAACCGTGGCGGGAAGTTCGGCCAGGGCTCCGGCGGCATCCTCACCGGCGTGCTGGTGCTGATCGTGGTGGGCCTGCTGTTCAGCAGCTACACGATCATCGGCGCGCGCCAGCAGGGCGTGGTGCTGCGCTTCGGCCAGTACTCGCGCACCTTGCCGCCCGGCTTCCACCTGAAGTTTCCGCAGCCGATCGAATCGGTCACCAAGGTCGAGGCCACGCGTATCCGCTCGGTCACCGACAAGGTGGCCATGCTGACCCGCGACGAGAACATCATCACGATCGACTTCACCGTGCAGTACCAGGTGGATGATTCGCGCAAGTACCTGTTCTCGCTGACCGATCCGGACGGCACCATCAGTGCCGCCGCCGAAGCCGCCGTGCGCGGCGTGATCGGCGGCAGCGACATGGACCAGGTCCTGTCGGCGGCCGGCGCCAACCTGGTCACCCAGGCGCAGCAGGCGTTGCAGCGGACGCTGGACGTCTACGATTCGGGCTTGCGCGTCACCGAGGTGAGCTTCCAGAACGTGGCGCCACCCGATGAGGTGAAGGACGCCTTCGACGACGTCAACAACGCGCGCGAAGACAAGCAGAGCATCGAGAACGCCGCGCTGGCCTATTCCAGCAAGGTCGTGCCGGTGGCGCGCGGCGAAGCGGCCCGCATCGCCGCGGAAGCGGCTGGCTACAAGGCCGAGCGCGTCGCCCGCGCCGAAGGCGACACCGATCGCTTCAACCTGTTGCTGGCGCAGTACAAGGCAGCGCCCGAAGTGACCCGCAAGCGGTTGTGGCTGGAGACCATGGAAGAGGTGATGGCACACAACACCAAGATCGTCGACGACGCCAGCGGTCGCAACATCATCAACCTGCCCTCGACGCCGGGCGCCGCATCCCAGGCGGGGACGACCCAGGTCGGCGCGATCGTGCCGCCCCCCGCAACGGCAAGCAGTGCGAGCGACAAGGGAGCACAGCCATGAACCGCATCGTTGCCGCATTCGTTGCCGTCGTGGTGATCCTGCTCGGCTTGAGCAGCATGTTCGTGGTGAGCGAAGGCCACAGCGCATTGGTCCTGCAATTCGGTCGCATCGTGCACACGGACTACCAGCCGGGCCTGCATTTCAAGCTGCCCGTGCTGCAGCAGGTGATCCATTTCGACAAGCGCATCCTGTCGCTCGACGCGCCGCCCGAGCGCTACTTCACCTCCGAGAAGAAGAGCGTCAACGTCGATTTTTACGTCAAGTGGCGCATCGCCGACAACGCGGCCTATTACCGCGCCACCGGCGGCGACCAGCTGCAGGCCGCGCAGCGGCTCACCCCCATCGTCAAGGACGCGCTGCGGTTCGAGTTCAATGCACGCACCTTGCCCGACCTGATCTCCGGCGGGCGCAAGGACATCACCGAGCGGGTGCGTGCTCAGACCGATCTTTCCGCGCGCAAGAACCTGGGCATTGCGGTGGTCGACGTGCGCATCAAGCGCATCGACCTGCCCAACGAGGTCAGCGAATCGGTGTACAAGCGGATGCGTGCCGAGCGCCTGCAACTGGCCAATGAACTGCGTTACACGGGCCAGGAAGCGGCGACCCGGATCAAGGCCGACGCGGATCGCCAGGCGCAGGTGCTGGAAGCCGATGCCAACCGGGATGCCGCCAAGGTGAAAGGCGAGGGCGATGCCGAAGCCGCCGCGATCTATGCGCGTGCCTACAGCAAGGACCCGGAGTTCTACTCGTTCTATCGCAGCCTGGCGGCCTATCGTGCGTCGATGGAAACCGGCAACGGCGTGCTCATCCTCAAGCCTGATTCGCCGTTCCTGCATTACTTCGACGACCCCGCACCGCGGAAGTAGGCCGCATCGACCCGCGCAGCGGGCGTTTACCCAGGCAGCCCCGTGGCGGGGCGGCAAACTAACGAAACGAGAGTTCACATGGGCAAGTCAGTCGTAATCCTGGGCGCGCAGTGGGGCGACGAGGGCAAGGGCAAGATCGTCGACCTGCTGACCGAGCGGGTCAGCGCGGTGGTGCGCTTCCAGGGCGGCCACAACGCCGGCCACACGCTGGTGATCAAGGGCAAGAAGACCGTGCTGCACCTGATTCCCTCGGGCATCCTGCGCGAAGACGCGCTGTGCCTGATCGGCAACGGGGTGGTGCTGTCGCCCGAGGCGCTGATCAACGAGATCAGCGAATTGGAAGCCAACGGCGTCGAAGTGCGCTCCCGCGTCAAGATCAGCCCGGCGACACCGCTGATCATGCCGTACCACATCGCCGTCGACAAAGCTCGTGAAATCGCCGCCGGCGGCAAGGCCATCGGCACCACCGGCCGTGGCATCGGTCCGGCCTACGAGGACAAGGTTGCCCGCCGTTCGATCCGCGTTGCCGACTTGATGTACCCGCACGAATTGCCCGCGTTGCTCAAGACCGCGGTGGACTACCACAACTTCATCCTTACCCAGTGGCTGAAAGCCGAGCCGGTCGATTACGACACCGTGCTGAAAGATGCGCTGGCCTGGGGCGAGTACATCCGCCCGCTGGTCGACGACGTCGCCACCATCCTGCACGACGTGCGCAAGGGCGGCGGCAACATCCTGTACGAAGGCGCGCAGGGCGCGCTGCTGGACATCGACCACGGCACCTACCCGTACGTCACCTCCAGCAACACCACCGTCGGCGGCGCGCTGGCCGGCACCGGCGTGGGTACGCAGGACATCGACTACGTGCTGGGCATCTGCAAGGCCTACGCCACCCGCGTCGGCAGCGGTCCGTTCCCGACCGAACTCAATGACGAGATGGGCGAGCTGCTGCGCAAGAAGGGCAACGAGTTCGGCGCCAGCACGGGCCGTCCGCGCCGCTGCGGCTGGATCGACCTGGTCGCGCTCAAGCGCGCCACCCAGATCAACGGCATCAACGGCCTGGCGATCACCAAGCTCGACGTGCTCGACGGCCTGTCCACCATCAAGGTCTGCATTGCCTACGAATACCGGGGCAAGCGCCGCGAGCTGGCGCCGCTGGATGCGGACGGCTGGGACGAGTGCAAGCCCGTCTACCTGGAATTTCCCGGCTGGGAAGAATCCACCGCCGGTATCCGCGACTGGAACAAGCTGCCGCCCGCCGCCCGCGCCTACCTGCGCGCCGTCGAGGAACTGTCCGGTTGCCGCCTGGCGCTGGTCGCAACCGGTGCGGACCGGGAAGACACCATCGTGCTGGATGACCCGTTCGCCTGAGGTCCGTACGCCCCGCCGCGCACTGGCGCAAGGCGGGGTTCGCTGATCAGGCGCGGTTGTGCGAGCGCATGGTGCGCTGCTTCTCGATCTGCCAATCGCGTTGCTTCTCGGTCTCGCGCTTGTCGTGCTCCTGCTTGCCGCGGGCCAAGCCGATCTCGACCTTGACCTTGTTGCCTTTCCAGTACATCGCCGTGGGCACCAGGGTGTGGCCCTTGCGTTCGACCGCACCGACCAGCTGGTCGATCTCCTTGCGGTGGAGCAGCAGCTTGCGGGTGCGCCGATCCTCGGCGATGACGTGCGTCGACGCGCTGATCAGCGGCGGGATCGAGCAGCCGACCAGGAACACCTCGTTCCTGAGCACCACCGCATAACTGTCGCCGAAATTGATGCGGCCGGCACGCAGCGCCTTCAGTTCCCAGCCTTGCAGGGCAACGCCGGCCTCGAAGCGCTGGTCGATGTGATATTCGAAGCGCGCGCGCTTGTTCAGCGCGATGGTGCCGCCGCCCTTGGTGTCCTTGTCCTTGCTCTTGGCCATGTCCGCTAAACTTCGGGCCACTGGGCGGCCGCATTGCCCGCCGCCCCATCGGGGCGACGCATTTGTCGAGATGGCGCCTCGGGGCGGGCGCTCACTTGATCTTCGCATTCATGGATGAATGCACAAGCCCGAGAGGTTGTCGTGATCGAAATACGTCGCAGCGCGTTGGTGAAGTACTCGCCGGCGCAGATGTTCGAACTGGTCAATGAGGTGGAAGCATACCCAAAGCGCTTCGCCTGGTGTGCGGACGCCGAAGTGCTGGAGCGCGGCGACAACGTGGTGGTGGCCAGGCTGGATCTCAAGTTTGCCGGGTTCAGCCAGAGCTTCACCACGCGCAACGTGCTCGACGCGCCGCGGCGCCTGGAGATGAACCTGGTCGAAGGACCATTTCGCAGCCTGCATGGCGTGTGGGACTTCACCGCGCTGGGTGATGCCGGCAGCAAGGTCGCCTTTGCGCTTGATTTCGATTACGCGGGCAGGCTCGGCGGTGCCGCCTTGCGGCTCGGCTTCCAGGGGCTGGCCGGGCGCATGGTGGATGACTTCTGCCGCGAAGCGGAGCGCCTCCATGGTTGAGCCGTCGATCGGCATCGAGGTGGTGTTTGCCGATGGCGATTCGGTGGTGGTGCGTCGTCGCGTGCAGGTCGCCGACGGTTGCACGGTGGCCGAGGCGGTCACCGCCAGCGGCATCGCGTCGTCGCTGCCGGCAGGTGCCATCGATCCGGCCCGGCTGGGCATCTTCGGACACAAGGTCGTTGCCGGGCAGCGCGTGCGCGACGGTGACCGCATCGAGATCTGCCGACCGCTGACACTCGACCCGATGGAGGCGCGGCGCCGGCGTTCGCGCTGAAACCCTGCCGCCCGCGCGCCAGCCTCAATGGCCGCCGTCGGCCCCCTGGCCCAGGCCGCCGTCGTTCTTCTTGTCATCCGGTGACTGGCTCTTGTCGCCCTGGGTTTCGTTCGCCGGATAACCCGAGTTGTACTTGCGGCTTTCCCTGATCAGCTGCTGCGGGTCGCGGGCGAAGAAGTCGCCTTCGGTGTGCACCAGGGTGTCGTTGTTGAAGGTCAGCTTGAACGTGCGCACCTTGGGCTTGCCGCCGCGGCGGGACTGGGTGGACACGTAGTCCCAGCGGCTGTTGTCGAACGGCGTGCGTACCGACGGCGTGCCGAGCAGCAGAAGGACCTGGTGCTTCGTCATCCCCGGTTTCAGCTGATCCACCATCTTTTCGTCCAGCGGATTGCCTTGCTGCACGTCCGGCGTGTACGCGATGTGGCAACCGGCGACGGCAAGTGCCAGCAGCGCAACAACCGGCAGGATGATCAGCTTTTGCATGCGTGTTGCGTCCAGGGTCGTGAAGGTGTCGGATGATACACTACCGGCTCGGGCTCGCCGTGCGTGGAGAGAGGCTATGGAACAGGAAACCAGAGAGCTGCGTCGGGTCGGTCTCAAGGTGACCCATCCGCGCATGCGCATCCTGCAGGTGTTCGACGACGAGAGCGAACGCCACTTGACGGCCGAGGACGTGTACAAGCACCTGCTGGCCCAGAAGGAGGACATCGGGTTGGCGACCGTGTATCGGGTGCTGACCCAGTTCGAGGCGGCGGGGATCATCGTCAAGCACAATTTCGAAGGCGGCCAGGCGGTCTACGAACTCGATCGCGGCAAACACCACGACCACATGATTGACGTGGACAGCGGCAAGGTGATCGAGTTCATCAGCGAGGAGATCGAGCGCCTGCAGCACGAGATCGCCGCCAAGCACGGCTACGTGATCGAGGATCACAGCCTGGTGCTCTACGTGCGCCCGAAACAGCGCGCCCGCAAGGATTGAAGCCGGGCGCCCGACGCCTCGTTCGTATTCGTCATGCCACGAAAAAAACCGCAGGTGGACTCCTGTCCGCCTACGGTTGATGCCTTGCCGGTCGGATGGCGCGCGGTGCGCGCGCGTATCCATCCGGCAGCGGCGAAACGGCATCCTGCCGTTTTCTCAGAATCACCGTCCCCACGGTGACCCTGATCCGCCATCTCACGACGGCGGTTCCCCCACATCGATGACGACATCCTAACGATGTCTTCACGTTGCGCATATCGGAAAAATTCCTAGTCCAGGCGACTGCGTTCGGTGCCGCTTTTGTTGCCTCGCAGCAAAATACGCAGGTGCACGCCAGGGTGGTCGGTGCGCAGGCGGAACTGTCCGCCCAGCGAGGTCACCCGGTCGCGCATGCCCTGCAGGCCCCGCCCGCCGCGCGGGAGGCGATGGGGCAGGCCGGTACCGTCATCACGCAGATCGAGCAGGGCGACGGCGATGCCGTTGCGTTCGCCGATGCGCAGCCGCAGGCGGAATTCACTGGCGCAGGCGTGCTTGACGGTGTTGGTGGCGCTTTCCTGAGCCAGCCGGTAGATCGCCGTGCGGGTGTCATCGTCGAGCAATCGCGGGTCGCCGTGGAGTTCCACGTGGTAGCGCATGCCGGCACTGGTCAGCAGGTCGCGGATCGGGCCTTCATCCAGCGCGCGCAGCAGGCCGAACTCGTCCAGGATCGCCGGGCGCAGGTCGTCCAGCAGGCGATGCAGAGCGCGGCGCATGTGGGCGAGGATGGTGTTGATCGAGATGCTCACGTCGTCCATCCCGACCTCGTGCAAACGCGCCTGGGCCAGTTTCACGTGGGTCTGGATCGCGGTGATGTTCTGGCCCAGTTCGTCATGCAGTTCGGCCGCAAGATGCCGCCGCTGGTTCTCGTCGGCCTGCAGGTTGCCGCGTGCGGCGTCACGCAGTTGTTGGGCCAGATGATCCAGGCGGCGATTGACGGCCCCGAGGTAGACGTTCTGCTCCGCCACCCGTTCGCTGCTGCGCCGCAGGGCGTCGGTGGCCGAACCGAGCATCAGCGCGCCGGTGCCTGCCACGGCCAGGAACAGGTAGGCGGCGGCGGTCGAGGGCGTGTGGCCCAGGTGCACGTCCACCAGGGTCATGCCCAGACTGGTGATCAGCATGGCGAGGCTGGCGCCGCGCCAGCCATGGCGGAAGGCGAAAAACAGCACCGGCGCCAGCGACAGCACCCGCGCGAACTGCGGCTGCGGCGCGGCGCGCTCGGACAGCACCAGCAGGATGGCCATGGATGGTGCCAGCACCAGCAGCACGTCCGTCAGCAGGCGCATCACCGAGGCACGCTCCAGCCGCGTGTGCAGCAGCATGATCAACACCGGCGCCACCAGCAGGATGGCCAGATAGTGGCTGAGCAATTCCTCGGCGATGACGCGGATCATCAACTCTGGCGTTTCCGACCAGTTGGTGAATGCGAGCAGCGCGGCGTCCGCGGCGGTCGTGACCGTGACCACCAGCACCACCGAAAGCAGCAGCCGGGTCACGTCCTGCGGGCTGTGCAGGCTGGGATGCAGGTGCAGCCGGCGCAGCAGCCACATGCAGGCCATCATCACCAGGAATGCCGGCAGCACGTCTGCCAGCACGCCGCTGATGTGCAGCGGTGATCCATGCCACCAGGCGGCGCCGGCGCAGGCGAGCAGTTCCGCGGCGAGCAACCAGCCCCAGTGGCGCAACGGTACCAGCAGAAGTGCGGTGAAACGCAGGCCGTAGGGCAGCATCCAGTAGGGTTGTGCCGTGGCGCCGAGCAGCAGCCACAGCACCAGATAACCTGCGCCGATGAGCGGCCCGGAATCGGGCAGGAGAGATGGCTTGAATCGCATCCGGCGATGGTACATGCGCCGTGCGCGGGGTGGCGTGCCGGGGTACTTGGCCTGGCGTGCTGTCCCGGGCGCGCCTTCCTGTGTCAGAGTAGGAAGATGTACAGCATCGTTCTGGTTGACGACCACGCCATCGTTCGAGAGGGCTTCAAGCGCCTGATCGAGCTGGAATCGGACCTGGAAGTGGTTGCCGAATGCCGCAACGGCGACGACGCGGTGGAGGCGGTCGGCCACTGGCGCCCGGACCTGGTGGCGCTGGATCTTTCCTTGCCCGACGGCAGCGGTTTGCCGTTGATCGAGCATCTGCTCAGCGTGCATGCGGCCACTCGCGTGGTCGTGTTGAGCATGCATGATGGCGACGCTTACGTTTCCGAGGCGTTGCGCCGCGGGGCCAGCGGGTTCGTCACCAAGGGCGTCGCGCCGGAGGAACTGGTGGCGGGCCTGCGCGCCGTGATGCAGGGCGAGTGCTTCCTCAGCTCGGACCTGCGCCAGCGCCGCACCGAGCGCCCCAACGACGCGCTCGATCCGGTCAACCGGCTGACCGCCCGCGAGCGCGAAGTGTTCCTGTTGCTGGCCGGGGGGCGCACGCCCAAGCAGGTCGCTGCCGACCTCGGCATTGGCCAGAAAACCGTGTACATCCACCGTGCCAGCCTGATGGGCAAGCTCGGCGCCGGATCGGAACTGGACCTCTATCGCATGGCGACCGAGCGCGGCCTGCTGTCGACGACGGTCTGAGGACAGCCGCCTTCAGGTCGCCTGCGCGCGCTCCAGCATCTGCCTGGCGTGAGCCCGGGTCTCGCGGGTGATTTCCACGCCGCCGAGCATGCGAGCCAGCTCGTCGCGCCGGCCTGCGGCGTCCAGTTGTTCGATCCGCGTGCGGGTGGTGTCCCCGTCGCTCTGCTTGCTCACCCGCAAGTGGGCGTGACCTTGCGCGGCGACCTGCGGCAGGTGGGTCACGCAGAGCACCTGGCGACGGCTTCCCAGCGCACGCAGTTTCTGGCCGACCACCTCGGCGACCGCGCCGCCGATGCCGCTGTCGACCTCATCGAAGACCATGCTGCCGATCGAATCCTTGCCCAACGTAGCCACTTCGATGGCCAGACTGATGCGCGCAAGTTCGCCGCCGGAGGCGACCTTGCGCAGCGGCCGCGGTGGCTGGCCAGGATTGGCGCTGACCAGCAGCTCGCAGCGCTCCCGGCCCTGGGCGTCGGGTTCGTCGCCGGGCGTCGGCACCAGCTCGACGCGCAGTACGCCACCGGCCATGCCGAGTTCGCCCATCAGCGCACTGACTTCCTCGCCGAGCTTCGTCGCGGCAGCCATGCGCGATTGACCCAGCAGGTCCGCCGCGCGGGAGTATTCCTGGTGCAGGCGCTGAAGCTGACCGCTCAACTGTTCCAGTGCGTCGCCGGCGCCTTCGAGTTCGGCGTGCTCGGCGCGCAGCGCCAGCAGCCTCTCGTGCAGGGCTTCCGGCGGCAGCCGGTGGCGGCGCGAGAGCGCGTGCAGATGGCTCAGCTGCTGGTCGAGCGCGGCGTAGCCGGCCGGATCGAGGTCGACGTCTTGCGCATAGCGGCCCAAGCCGTCGGCGGCTTCGCCCAACTGGATACCGGCGTTGTCGAGCAGCTCCAGCCAGGGTGTCAGCCGGTCGTCCAGGGCGGCGAGCTTGCCCAGCTCGGCATGCGCTCGACCCAGGGCCCGGCGCAGGGCGAACTCGCCCTCGCCATCGAGCAGTTCCACCACGCCGGCGCTGCCTTCCGCCAGGCGGTCGGCGTTGGCCAGGCGCTTGTGGTTGGCCTCCAGTTCGGCCAGTTCGGTGGGTGGCAGCGCCCATTGCTCCAGTTCCGCCAATTCATGGCGCAGCAGCTCCAGCCGAAGTTCGTGATCCTCGCCGCCACTGAGCTTGTGCATGCGCTGGTTCAACTCGCGCCACTGCTCCGCCTGGCGGCGCACCTGGGCGATCAAGTCATCGTGGCCCGCATAAGCGTCGAGCAAGGCCAGCTGATGGGCCCGCGAGAGCAGCGCCTGGTGTTCATGCTGGCCGTGGATCTCGACCAGCAAGGCGGCCAGCTCTCCGAGCTGGCGCGTGTTGGCGGGGCGGCCGTTGATCCGGGCGCGGGAGCTGCCTTCGGCACGCAACACTCGCCGCAACTGGCAGTTGCCGTCTTCGTCGAGTTCCTCCCGGCGCAACCATGCCTGCGCGTCGGGCAGTCCGGTCAAATCGAACTCCGCGGCCAACTCGGCGCGGTCGCTGTCCGCGCGGATCATGCCGCTGTCGGCGCGTGCGCCGGTCAGCAGCATCAACGCGTCGACCAGCAGCGACTTGCCGGCGCCGGTCTCGCCGCTGACCACGGTCAGGCCGGGGCCGAAAGACACCTCGGCGGCCTCGACGACGGCAAAATGGCGGACATAGAGCGAAGTGAGCATCGGCAGTTCGGCATTGGAATGGGAGAATTGTAGCGGGAGCCCGGGTGGGCAAAACACCGCATTCGCTTGCAAGCCGCGCGTGCAGACCTTATTTCTGTCGGGTCTCAGGAACTGCTACGGACATGATCCTTCCACACGGCCATGACCTCGATGCCCGCACGCGGCGCCTGCTGCGCGCGCTGATCTCCCAGTATCTGGTCGACGGCGAGCCGGTGGGGTCGCGCACGCTGGCGCGCTCCTCGGGGCTGGACGTCAGTCCGGCGACGATCCGCAACATCATGGCCGACCTGGAAGACGCCGGCCTGGTCGCTTCGCCGCACACCTCGTCAGGCCGCGTACCCACGCCGCGCGGCCTGCGCCTGTTCGTGGACAGCCTGATCGAGTTGCAGCCCTTGCCGCGCGCCGAACTGGCGCGCTTGCAGAGCGAACTGCCACCGGGGCCGGCCACCACGCGCGACCTGCTCGGCAACGTGTCGACTTTGCTCTCGGCGATGACCCGCTTTGCCGGCGTGGTGACGGTGCCGCGCCAGGCCGACTTCCCGCTGCGCCACATCGATTTCGTGGCCCTGCCCGATGCGCGGGTGCTGGTGATCCTGGTGTTTACCGACAACCAGGTGCAGAACCGCATCGTGCAACTGCTCAAGCCGTTGCCCGCCGGTGAGCTGGAGCGGGCGGCCAATTATCTCAACACCCACTTCGCCGGGCTGCGCGTGGACGATATCCGCGCCCACTTGCTGGCCGAGGTACGCGAAACCGGCAGCGAGCTCAACCGGCTGCTGGCCAGTACGGTGGAGCTGGCCACGGCCTCGTTCGCGCCGCAGGCCAGCGATGCCGACATGCTGGTCAGCGGGCAGACCAACCTGATGGCCTGCGCCGAGCTGGCCGACCTGCAGCGGCTGCGCGACCTGTTCGACGCGTTCCAGCAGAAGAACGAGCTGCTCCAGCTGATGGAAGTCTGCGCGAAGGCGCCGGGGGTACGGCTGTTCATCGGCGAGGAGTCGGGCTTCGCGGCACTGGATGGTTGCAGCGTGGTCACGGCCAGCTATGGCGCGCAGGGGCGAATGCTCGGCGCGGTCGGCGTGATCGGACCCACGCGCATGGCCTACGAGCGGGTGATTCCGGTCGTGCAGGCCACGGCCGGATTGCTGAGCGACGCCTTGAATCGGGTCGCGGTGACCCTATAACCGGCAGCAGAGGCGGGATTTCTGGTTGATTTGGATGGCGGGCCACGGTGCCGGCCGCGAACTTTTTGTTGGGAGTGACGCATGCACGACAACGACACCCAGGCGCATGACGAGGCCATGGACCCCGGGTCGGCACCAGCCGTCGACGGCGACCAGTTCGCCAAGCTGCAGGCCCGCGTGGCCGAACTGGAGGCGATCAACGCCGAGCTGCAGGAAACGGTCTTGCGCGAGAAGGCGGAGATCGAGAACCAGCGTCGGCGCCTGCATCGGGACCTGGAGCAGGCCCGGCGGTTTGCCAACGAGAAACTGCTGAACGAATTGCTGCCGGTATACGACGGACTGGAGAGCGGCCTGGCAGCCGAGGGCGGCGACGTCGCCTCGATACGCGAGGGCCTCGGTCTCACCCTGAAAGCGCTGCTCAAGGTCGCCGGGAACCACGGCATGGCGCAGGTCGATCCGATCGGCCAGCCGCTCGATCCCGAGCGCCACCATGCGGTGAGCATGGTCGCGGCCCCCGGCCAGGCGCCGGGCACCGTGGTCAGCGTGCTGCAGAAAGGCTACGTGCTGAACGATCGCCTGCTGCGTCCGGCGCTGGTCGCCGTGGCGAAGGACTGAGCGCATCGCACGCCGCCGTCGGCATTGAATCGCTGCGGCAGAACCCCATCTGGAAACCATCGCGGCCGCCGGGCCGCCAATAGATTCGGAGCATGAACATGGGCAAGATCATCGGCATCGACCTGGGCACCACGAACTCCTGCGTGTCCGTGATGGACGGCAGCACGACCAAGGTCATCGAGAACTCGGAAGGCGATCGCACCACGCCCTCCATCGTCGCCTTCACCAAGGACGGCGAGGTGCTGGTCGGTGCCTCGGCCAAGCGCCAGAGCGTGACCAACCCGAAGAACACCTTCTACGCGGTGAAGCGCCTGATCGGTCGCAAGTTCAACGACGCCGAGGTGCAGAAGGACCTGAACATCGTGCCGTTCGGCATCGTGGCGCACGACAACGGCGACGCCTGGGTGCAGACCTCCGACGGCAAGAAGATGGCGCCGCAGGAAATCTCCGCCAAGGTGCTGATGAAGATGAAGAAGACTGCCGAGGACTACCTCGGCGAGACGATCACCGAGGCGGTGATCACGGTGCCTGCCTACTTCAACGACAGCCAGCGCCAGGCGACCAAGGACGCCGGCCGGATCGCCGGCCTGGAAGTGAAGCGCATCATCAACGAGCCGACCGCGGCCGCCTTGGCCTACGGCCTGGACAAGAAGGGCGGCGACCGCAAGATCGTGGTCTATGACCTCGGCGGCGGCACCTTCGACGTGTCGATCATCGAGATCGCCGAAGTCGACGGCGAGAAGCAGTTCGAGGTGCTGGCCACCAACGGCGACACCTTCCTCGGTGGCGAAGACTTCGACATGCGCGTCATCGACTACCTGGTCGAGGAGTTCCAGAAGGAGCAGGGCATCGACCTGCGCAAGGACCCGCTGGCGCTGCAGCGCCTGAAGGATGCGGCCGAGCGCGCCAAGATCGAGCTGTCCTCCAACCACCAGACCGACGTGAACCTGCCGTACGTGACGGCCGACGCGTCCGGCCCGAAGCACCTCAACATCAAGCTGACCCGGGCCAAGCTCGAGGCGCTGGTGGAGGACCTGGTCAAGCGCACCATCGAGCCGTGCCGCACCGCGCTGAATGACGCCGGCCTGCGCGTGTCCGACATCAACGACGTGATCCTGGTCGGCGGCCAGACCCGCATGCCCAAGGTGCAGGAGGCAGTGAAGGACTTCTTCGGCAAGGAGCCGCGCAAGGACGTCAACCCGGACGAGGCCGTGGCCGTGGGCGCGGCGATCCAGGGCGGCGTGCTGGGTGGTTCGGTCAAGGACGTGCTGCTGCTCGACGTGACCCCGCTGTCGCTGGGCATCGAGACCATGGGCGGCGTGATGACCAAGCTGATCGAGAAGAACACCACCGTGCCGACCAAGGCGGCGCAGACCTTCTCCACCGCCGACGACAACCAGACCGCGGTGACCGTGCACGTGCTGCAGGGCGAGCGCGAGCGCGCCAGCGCGAACAAGTCGCTGGGCAAGTTCGACCTGCAGGGCATCGAGCCGGCGCCGCGCGGCATGCCGCAGATCGAGGTCACCTTCGACATCGACGCCAACGGCATCCTGCATGTGTCGGCCAAGGACAAGAAGACCGGCAAGGAACAGAAGATCGAGATCAAGGCCGGCTCGGGCCTGTCCGACGAGGAAATCCAGCGCATGGTCGCCGATGCCGAGGCGAACAAGGAAGAGGACAAGAAGTTCCACGAGCTGGTCGCCACCCGCAACAAGGCCGACCAACTGGTGCATGCCACCCGCAGCGCGCTGAAGGAACACGGCGGCAAGGTGCCGGCCGACCAGCTGTCCACGATCGAAGGCGCGTTGTCGGATCTGGAAAAGGCCAAGGATGGTGACGACAAGGCGGCGATCGAGGCCAAGGTCGAGAAGCTGGAACAGGTGGCCCAGGCGCTCTACGCCGCGGCGCAGGGCGGTCCGGCCGATGCCGGCGCGCAGTCCGCGCCGGGCGGCTCGGCGCAGCCGGACGACGTGGTCGATGCCGAGTTCACCGAAGTGAAAGACGACAAGAAGTAAGCGGCATCGTCATCGGCACGGCCCGATGGCCAGCCCGCGCCAGGAACGTTCCTGGCGCGGGCGGTTTTGCGGATGGTGCCATGGGGCGGACGAGCATGTGGATGCATGAATGAGCAAGCGTGATTACTACGAAGTGCTGGGTGTGGAACGCACCGTCACCGAAGTCGAACTGAAGAAGTCCTTCCGTCGGCTGGCCATGAAGTACCACCCGGATCGTTGCCCCGACGACCCGACCGCGCAGGACAAGTTCAAGGAGGCCAAGGAGGCCTACGAAGTGCTGTCCGACGAGCGCAAGCGTGCCTTGTACGACCAGCACGGCCACGCGGCGTTCGAAGGCGGCATGGGCGGCCGCGGCGGCGCCGGGTTCGGCGACGTGGGCGACATCTTCGGCGACATCTTCGGCGACATCTTCGGCAGGAATGGCGGTGGCCGCGGCCGGCCGCGCCGCGGCTCGGACCTGCGCTACATCATGGATCTCGACCTCGAGGAAGCCGTGTTCGGCGTCAGCAAGCAGATCGAGATCCCCACCCAGGTCAATTGCCATCACTGCAACGGCAGCGGTTCGGCCGACGGCAAGGTAGCCAAGTGCGCGACCTGCCATGGCCACGGCCAGGTGCGCATGCAGAACGGCATCTTCTCGATCCAGCAGGCTTGCCCGCATTGTGGCGGCACCGGCCAGGCAATCGAGAATCCCTGCCGCAAGTGCCACGGCGAGGGACGCATCGAGGAGACCCGCACGCTGTCCGTGCAGATCCCCGAGGGCGTCGACAACGGTGACCGCATCCGCCTGAGCGGGCAGGGCGAGGCCGGCCCGTCCGGCACGCCTGCCGGCGACCTCTACGTGGAAGTGCGCGTGCGCGAGCATGCGATCTTCCAGCGCGACGGCAGCGACCTGTATTGCGAGTTGCCGATCCGCTTTTCGCAGGCCGCGCTGGGCGCGCAGCTGCCGGTGCCGACACTGGAAGGCGAGGTGCCGATCAACATTCCGCCGGAGACGCAGACCGGCGCGCAGTTCCGCCTGCGCGGCCGCGGCGTCAAGTCGGTGCGCAGCAGCCGCCACGGCGACCTGATTTGTCGGGTGGTGGTGGAAACGCCGGTGCGCCTGACGCGCCAGCAACGCGAGCTGCTGGAGTCGCTGGAGGCCACGTTCAGCGGCAGCGACGCCGACAAGCACACGCCGCGCGCCAAGGGCTGGGTCGACGGCGTGAAGAAATTCTGGTCCCGCGTGACCGCCTGAGGCGAAGCGGGCCTGCGGCCGCCACCCCGCGGCCGGGCTGCGCGGTTAGCATGGACGCCTGCCCCCGAGGAATGCTGCGCCGATGACACGCCCCTTTCGACTCGCCGTGAACGGTGCCTCCGGCCGCATGGGCCGCGCCTTGCTCGACTTGCTGGGTGCCGACGGCGACGCCGAACTGGTGCATGCCGTGGTGGCGCCGGGGTCGATCCACGCCGGCCAGCCCGTGCCCGGTGTGGCAAACGGAACCCTTCGTTACGCGCATGACTGGACGCAGGCGCCGCCGATCGACGTCATTGTCGATTTCAGCACGCCTGCGGCGCTGGGAGCTGCGCTCGACCATTGTCTGGAGCGCGGCATCGCACTGGTCAGCGGCACCACCGGCATCGACGGCGCGCTGACGTCGCGGTTGGCCGATGCCGCGCGGCAGATCGCGGTCCTGCGCGCCGCCAACTTCAGCCTCGGCGTGGCGATGCTGGCGCGGCTGTTGCGCGAGGCGGCGTCGGCCCTGCCGGCCTGGGATCTGGAGATCGTCGAAGCGCACCACGGTCGCAAGCGCGATGCACCATCCGGCACCGCCCTGGCGCTTGGCGAGGTGGCGGCGGCCGCACGCCACACCACGCTGGAGGCTGCGGCGGCATTCGAGCGTGGCGGCGAGCGCGTCGACGGCAGCATCGGTTTCGCCGTGATCCGCGGTGGCGACATCGTGGGCGAGCACCAGGTCATGCTGATCGGTCAGGGCGAGCGGCTGGAGCTGGTCCACCGCGCCACCGATCGCTCGATCTTCGCGCGTGGCGCGCTGCATGCGGCGCACTGGCTCGCAGGCCGGCCAGCCGGTCAGTGGCGGCTGGAGGACGTCATCGCCACGCGGCCCTGAGGCATTTCCTCCGGCGCTGCCGGAGCCTGATCCCGGCTCAATCGCGATGTGCGGCGTTGCGGCCCCGGCTGGCGCCGAACTTCCGGTCGAGGCCGCCGAAAACCTTCTTGAACGCCCGCGAGAACTTGCCGCGGCGGGTCTTGCGCAGCTTCTCTTCCTCGCTGGTGAGCCAGGCGACCTGGATGACGCGGCGTTCGCCCTCGTACGGCAAATGGCCGTGGAAGGAGTTGTCGCAGCGCTTGAACACCGCAAACTCGCCGTACAGTGGAATCAGCTCGGGCATCACCATCGCGTCGATGTCGTCCATGCTGTGCAGGAATCGCAGGCAGCCGGCGCTGGTGTCAGGCCATTGGCCGTTGAGGTAGAGCAGGGCGGTGGCGATCTTCGACCGGCTGTCGGTGTGGATCGTGCCATGGCGCTTGTTGAGCATGCGGCACAGGGTGACCAGGGTGGGATAGCGGTCCAGCTCCTCGATGCCCAGGCGCTTGCCGATGGCGCGGGCGAACTCCGGGGAGGTCAGGCCCTCGATCAGCGCATTGACGCTGGCGCCGCAATCGGCCGGTTCGTAGGGGAAGAATCCGGCGCTGGCATAGCGCGGGAAATCGCGATCGAGATCCGCACGCATCTCGTCGGGCAGTTGTCCGTGGGCGACCATGAACGGGAAAGGCTGGTGCCGGATCGTGGTATCCGGGCGATCGAGACGCGCGGGGTCCAGCAGTACGACGGCACCCATGGGACGTCCAGCTCCATTGAAATGAGGCCTAGTGTACCGTTCGCGCTCCATACGCGACGCACCGGGCATCGGCCGATTCATGCTGCCGCAAGGTGGACAGGAACGTGCCTGCAGCCTATCATTGCGACCCGCCCGGAAAGCTTCCCCTCCAAACTCCACAAGCCAGCAATACTGCGGCTTGCGGACTTTGCTGCATCAAAAAGGCGGTCCTTGTTATGTCGCATCCTGCCCTGCTGGCCCTCGAAGACGGCAGCATTTTTCATGGCCACGCCATCGGCGCCGTTGGCGAAACGGTCGGCGAAGTGGTCTTCAATACCGCCATGACCGGTTATCAGGAGATCCTCACCGATCCCTCCTACGCGCGCCAGATCGTCACGCTGACCTACCCGCACGTCGGCAACACTGGTGTCAACGAGGTGGATGTGGAGTCGAATCTCGTGCATGCCGCCGGCCTGATCGTGCGCGACGTGCCGCGGCGTGCCAGCAACTGGCGCTCCACTCGCAGCTTGCCCGACTACCTCGCCGACCACGGCACGGTGGCCATCGCCGGGATCGACACGCGCCGGCTGACCCGCATACTGCGCGAGAAGGGCGCGCTGGCCGGTTGCATCGTGGCGGGCGCGCAGGTCGACGCGGAAGATGCCCTGGCCAAGGCGCGCGGCTTCTCCGGCCTCGCCGGAATGGACTTGGCCAAGGTCGTGGGCACCGGCAAGCCCTACAGATGGAATCAGGGCTGCTATGACCTCGATCGCACGGCGTTCAACCAGCCGGCCATGCAGTTCAAGGTGGTGGCCTACGACTTCGGCACCAAGCTCAACATCCTGCGCCTGCTGGCCGAGCAGGGTTGCGACATTACCGTGGTGCCGCCGCAGACTCCCGCCGCGGAGGTGCTGGCGATGCAGCCCCATGGCGTGTTCCTTTCCAACGGCCCGGGCGATCCCGCTGCGTGCGATTACGCGATCGAGGCGACGCGCGTCTTCCTCGACGCGAAGATTCCGCTGTTCGGCATCTGCCTGGGCCATCAACTGATGGGGCTGGCGCTGGGCGGACGCACGCTGAAGATGAAATACGGCCACCACGGCGCCAACCATCCGGTGAAGGATCTGGACGACGGCCGCGTGCTGATCACCTCGCAGAACCACGGTTTCGCGGTCGATCCGGCCAGTCTGCCGGCCCATGTGCGGCTGACCCACCGCTCGCTGTTCGACGGTTCGCTGCAGGGTTTCGCGCTGACAGATCGCCCGGCCTTCTGTTTCCAGGGCCATCCCGAGGCCAGCCCGGGACCGCATGACATGGGCTATCTGTTCCAACGTTTCGCCAAGCTGATGCAGGAGGCTCGCTGAGATGCCCAAGCGCAATGACATCAAGAGCGTGCTTATCATCGGCGCCGGCCCGATCGTGATCGGCCAGGCCTGCGAGTTCGACTACTCCGGCGCGCAGGCCTGCAAGGCGCTGAAGGAAGAAGGCTTCCGCGTCATCCTGGTCAACTCCAATCCCGCCACGATCATGACCGATCCGGACACCGCCGACGCGGTGTACATCGAGCCGATCAACTGGCAGACGGTGGAACGCATCATCGCCAAGGAGCGCCCGGATGCGGTGCTGCCGACGATGGGTGGGCAGACCGCGCTCAATTGCGCGCTGGACCTTGCCGACCACGGCGTGCTGGAGAAGTACGACGTCGAGCTGATCGGCGCCCGGCGCGAAGCGATCCGCATGGCCGAGGACCGCGAGCTGTTCAAGCGGGCGATGACCGAGATCGGGCTGGACAGCCCCAAGTCGGACGTGGCCAAGAACTTCGAGCATGCAGTGGAGATCCAGGCCCGGCTCGGTTTCCCGGTGATCATCCGGCCCAGCTTCACGCTGGGCGGCACCGGCGGCGGCATCGCCTACAACAAGGAAGAGTTCGAGACCATCGTCAAGCGTGGCCTCGACATGTCGCCCACCCACGAGGTGCTGATCGACGAATCCGTGCTGGGATGGAAGGAGTTCGAGATGGAAGTGGTCCGCGACACCGCGGACAACTGCATCATCATCTGCGCCATCGAGAACCTCGATCCGATGGGCGTGCACACCGGCGACTCGATCACCGTGGCACCGGCGCAGACGCTCACCGACAAGGAATACCAGCGCCTGCGCGATGCCTCCATCGCGGTGCTGCGCAAGATCGGCGTGGATACCGGCGGCTCCAACGTGCAGTTCGGCATCAACCCCGACGACGGTCGCGTGGTGGTGATCGAGATGAATCCGCGCGTGTCGCGCTCCTCGGCGCTGGCGTCGAAGGCCACCGGCTTCCCGATCGCCAAGGTCGCCGCCAAGCTGGCGGTGGGCTACACGCTGGACGAATTGAAGAACGACATCACCGGCGGTCGGACCCCGGCCTCGTTCGAGCCGTCGATCGACTACGTGGTCACCAAGATCCCGCGTTTCGCCTTCGAGAAGTTTCCCGCGGCCGATGCGCGCCTGACCACGCAGATGAAATCCGTCGGCGAGGTGATGGCGATCGGCCGTACCTTCCAGGAGTCGCTGCAGAAAGCCTTGCGCGGGCTGGAAATCGGCAAGACCGGCCTCAATCCCACCGGCCTGGACATCGGCACCGACGACGGTCTGGCGGTGCTCAAGCGGGAGCTGCGCGAGCCGCGTCCCGATCGCGTGTTCCACCTGGCCGATGCGTTCCGCGCCGGCCTGTCGCTGGAGGAGGTGTTCGAGCTAAGCCGGGTCGATCCCTGGTTCCTCGCCGCGTTCGAGGACATCGTGCTGGCCGAGACGGAGATCACCCGGCAAGGCATTACCGCGCTCGACGCCCCGCGTCTGCGTGAACTCAAGCGACTCGGCTTCGCCGACGCACGCATCGCCGAGCTGCTCGGTACCGACGAGGCCTCGGTGCGCCACCTGCGCCACACTCTGGGCGTGCGTCCGGTGTACAAGCGGGTGGATTCCTGTGCCGCCGAGTTTGTCACCGGCACCGCCTACATGTACTCGACCTACGAGGAAGAGTGCGAGGCGCTGCCCACCGATCGCGACAAGATCATCGTCCTCGGCGGCGGCCCGAACCGCATCGGGCAGGGCATCGAGTTCGACTATTGCTGCGTGCATGCGTCGCTCGCGCTGCGCGAGGACGGCTATGAAACCATCATGGTCAACTGCAATCCGGAAACCGTGTCGACCGACTACGACACTTCCGACCGGCTGTATTTCGAGCCGGTGACCCTGGAAGACGTGCTGGAAATCGTCCACCTCGAAAAGCCCAAGGGCGTGATCGTGCAGTACGGCGGGCAGACCCCGCTGAAGCTGGCGCGTGCGCTGGAAGCGGCCGGCGTGCCGATCATCGGCACCAGCCCCGACTCGATCGACCTGGCCGAGGATCGCGAGCGCTTCCAGCAGATGATCGAGAAGATCGGGCTGAAGCAGCCGCCGAACCGCACCGCGCGCAACGCCGACGAGGCGCTGGCGCTGGCCCGCGAGATCGGCTACCCGCTGGTGGTGCGCCCGAGCTACGTGCTTGGTGGCCGCGCGATGGAAGTCGTGCACGACGACGCCGACCTGTCGCGCTACATCCGCGACGCGGTGAAAGTGTCGAACGATTCGCCGGTCTTGCTGGACCGCTTCCTCGACCACGCGGTCGAAGTCGACGTGGACGTGATCGCCGATGCCGCTGGCACCGTGCTGATCGGCGGCATCATGGAGCACATCGAGGAGGCGGGCGTGCATTCGGGCGATTCGTCCTGCTCGCTGCCGCCGTATTCGCTGAGCGCCGATATCCAGGACGAGCTGCGCCGCCAGGTCAGCGCGATGGCGAAGGAGCTGAAGGTCGTCGGCTTGATGAACACCCAGTTCGCGATCCAGGGCGACACGGTATTCATCCTGGAAGTGAACCCGCGTGCCTCACGCACGGTGCCGTTCGTGTCCAAGGCCACCGGCGTGCCGCTGGCCAAGATCGCCGCGCGCGTGATGGCCGGGCGTTCGCTGGAGAGCTTGAACGCGACGCGCGAAGTGATCCCGTCGTACTTCTCGGTGAAGGAGGCGATCTTCCCGTTCCTGAAGTTCCAGAACGTCGACCCCATCCTGGGGCCGGAAATGCGTTCCACCGGCGAGGTCATGGGCGTGGGGCGCAGCTTCGGCGCAGCGTTCGCGCGCGGCCACGAGGCCGCGGGCATCCGGCCGCCGTCGCTGGGCAAGGTGTTCCTGTCGGTGCGTGACGGCGACAAGGAGTTGCTGTTGCCGGTGGCCGCCGAAGTCATCGCGCGCGGGTTCAGCCTGGTGGCGACCGCCGGTACCGCCAGCTACCTGACCGCGCATGGCGTACAGTGCGAGCGGATCAACAAGGTGATGGAAGGCCGTCCGCACATCGTCGATGCGATCAAGAACGGCGAGATCGTCTACATCGTCAACACCACCGAGGGGAAACAGGCGATCGCCGATTCCTTCTCGATCCGCCGCGAGGCGCTGCAGCATCGCGTCACCTACTCGACCACGGTGGCTGGTGCCCGCGCGCTGGTGCACTCGCTGGATTTCCGTGGCGGTGGTGAGGTCCACAGCCTGCAGGAACTGCATCAGGAGCTGAGCGCATGAGTCGTGCCCCGATCACCAAAACCGGTTCCGAACGCCTGCGCGCGGAACTGGAACGGCTGAAATCCATCGAGCGCCCGCGCATCATCGCGGCCATCGCGGAGGCGAGGGCGCACGGCGATCTCAAGGAGAACGCCGAGTACCACGCCGCGCGCGAACTGCAGAGCTTCACCGAGGGGCGCATCGCCCAGCTCGAAGGGTTGCTGTCGACCGCCGAAGTCATCGACGTGTCGCGGCTCAATGCGGGCAAGCGGGTGGTCTTCGGCGCGACCGTCGACCTGGAGGATGAGGACAGCGGCACCCCGGTGACCTACCAGATCGTCGGCGACCTGGAGGCGGACATCAAGCAGAACCTGATTGCCGTCTCCTCGCCGATCGCCCGCGCCCTGATCGGCAAGAGCGCCGGCGACAGCTTCGAGTTCACCGCGCCCAACGGCGTCAAACACTACGAAATCATCGACGTCCACTACGACTGAGGGGTTGGAAAGACTCAGCCTCGACGCCAAGGGCGGGGATGGTCGCGTGCCGGCCTGCTTTCGTCATTCGCGCGAACACGGAATCCATCTTGCGGTCCGCCCGGGATCAGGACAGCTTTCGCATGAGCGCCCCTTCGGCCGTCGTGAAGCACCTCGAGGGCCCGATTCCACACGCGCACAAAAAAAGCCGCATGAGCGGCTTTTTTGCCGGCACGTGCGCGATGACTCAGCGCTGGCGAGCCTTGAAACGGGGGTTGCTCTTGCAGATCACGAACACCTTGCCGCGACGACGCACGATCTTGCAATCGCGGTGCCGCGCCTTGGCGGACTTCAGAGAATTAAGCACCTTCACGGCAGGCTCCTGACACCAAATGAAAAACTCAAGCTCGCAAGTATAACGAGGCTCGCGGCAGCTCACAAGCCTGGCGCGACAGCCACTTCCGTGACGGTGGCCAGGAACTGTTGCAGCGCCGGTGAGGGGTCGTTGGTCCGGCAGGCCACGGCCAGCAGCAGAAAGGCGTTCGGGTCCTCCAGCGGCACATAGGCAACACCGGGCAGCCGCACCGTCCGCAGGCTGGACGGCACCAGCGCCAGTCCCAATCCGGCGGCGACCAGCGCCAGCAAGCCGTTGATCTGCTGGGCGTGCTGGACGATGGCGGGCTGGAACCCGGCGTGTTGCGCCAGCGTCACCAGGCGGTCATACAGCGTCGCGGCGAGCGCACGTGGCTGCGACACGAAGGCATCACTGGCAACCTCGGCAAGGTCGACGCTGCTGCGTCCGGCCAGCCGGTGCCCCGCCGGCATGGCAAGCAACAGCGGCTCGCGGTCGATCACGCTGAGTCTCAGGTTGCGCGCGTCCTGCAGGTGCGCCGGCTCGCCACGGACGAAGCCGGCGTCGATCTCGCCGCCCAGCAGCGCGGCGAATTGCGGCTCGGTGTACATCTCGTCGAGTTTCAGTCCCACCTTGGGCGCCACTTGTCCGTAACGGAGCAGGATTCGCGGCAGTGCCGGGTGGAACGATGCCGACACGGTGTAGGCCAGGCGCAGGTGGCCGCTGTGGCCGGCGGCAGCGGCGACGACCTGGCTGCGCGCCTCGTCTGCCTTGGCAAGGAGGTGCCTGGCCTGTTCGAGAAATACCCGGCCCGGTTCCGTCAGCGAGACGTGGCGTTTGCTCCGCTCCAGCAGGCGCACGCCCAGATCCTGCTCCAGTGACTTGATCTGCTGCGACAGGGGCGGCTGCGAAAGATGCAGGCGCAAGGCGGCCCGCGTGAAGCTCAGCTCCTCGGCGACGGCCACGAAGTAGCGCAACTGGCGGAAATCAAACATATAGCAAAGTCGAATAAAAACGAGCGTAAATATATATTGGATACTTTATTCGGTCGATCATAAAATCACCGCGTCGCCCCACTATCCCCTCCCCCAGTGGCGGTGGCCCTCGCCCCGCAGCGACGCTGAGTACGACATCTGGTTCAACTCCCCCCCTGAACCCATGTCGATGCGTCGCACCATGCGGGGCGCTTTCTTTTGCGGTGCCGCGCTGGCGTCGTCGCGACCCGTTCAGAGTCGCGCCGCCAGCGCCGTGCCCTGCGCGATGGCGCGTTTGGCATCGAGCTCCGCGGCCACGTCGGCCCCGCCGATCACGTGCACGCTCATGCCCGCGGCGATGAGGGCATCGGCCAGTCGACGATCTGGCTCCTGGCCGGCGCAGACGACCACGTTGTCGACCGGCAGGACCTGCGGCTTGCCGTCGAGCGTGATGTGCAATCCGCGGTCGTCGAAGCGCTCGTAGCCGACCTTGCCCAGCATGGTCACCTGCTTGGCCTTCAAGGTGGCGCGATGCACCCAGCCGGTGGTCTTGTTGAGTCGGGCGCCGGGGCGTCCTTCGCTGCGCTGCAGCAGCCAGACCTGTCGCGCTGGCGCCTCCGGTCGCGCGTCCAGCAGGCCGCTGCGAGCGTGCAGCGCCATGTCCACGCCCCATTCGCGCGTCCAGCGGGCGACGTCGGTGGTGGGCGAGGGCGCGCGTTCGACGAGAAACTCGGCCACGTCGAACCCGATCCCGCCAGCGCCGATGATGGCTACTCTTGCGCCCACGGGTCGGTCCCGCGCCAGCACGTCGAGATAGCCCAGCACGCGCGGGTCGTCGCTGCCGGGGAAATCGACCTGGCGCGGGGTGACGCCGGTGGCAACGACCACCTCGTCGTAGCCGCCATCGCGCAGCATGGCAACGTCGGCGTTCTCGCCCAGACGCAGCTCGACGCCGGTATCGCGCAGCTGGTGGACGAAGTAGCGCAGGGTTTCGTGGAACTCTTCCTTGCCCGGGATCCGCTTGGCGACGTTGAACTGCCCGCCGATCTCGTCGGCGCGGTCGATCAGGGTCACCTGGTGGCCGCGCTCGCCCAGCGTGCCGGCGCAAGCCATGCCGGCGGGGCCGGCGCCGATCACCGCGATGCGCCTGGGCACACGGGTCGGCTCGATCTTCAACTCTGTTTCGTGGCAGGCGCGCGGGTTGACCAGACAGCTGGCGCGCTTGTTCTGGAACACGTGGTCCAGGCAGGCCTGGTTGCACGCGATGCAGGTGTTGATGCGCTCGCTGCGGCCGGCCCTGGCCTTGTTCACCCACGCCGGGTCGGCCAGCAGCGGGCGCGCCATCGAGACCATGTCGGCGTCGCCATCGGCAAGGATGCGTTCGGCCACCTCCGGCATGTTGATGCGATTGGTGGCCACCAGCGGGATCGAGACCTCGCCCATCAGACGGCGCGTGACCCAGGCGAAACCGGCGCGGGGCACGCTGGTGACGATGGTCGGCACGCGCGCCTCATGCCAGCCGATGCCGGTGTTGATGATGCTGGCGCCGGCGGTCTCGACGGCCTTGGCCAGGGCCGCGATCTCGTCCCAGTTCTGGCCGTCGTCGACCAGGTCCAGCATCGACAGGCGATAGATGATGATGAAGTCGCGGCCGACGGCCTCGCGTGTGCGCCGCACGACCTCCACCGGAAAGCGCATGCGTCGCTGCGCATCGCCGCCCCATGCATCGTCGCGCCGGTTGGTGCGCGCGGCGATGAATTCGTTGATCAGGTAACCCTCCGACCCCATCACCTCGACGCCGTCGTAGCCCGCTTCCCTGGCCAGTTGCGCGCAGCGGACGAAGTCGCCGATGGTGCGCTCGACGCCGCGTGGCGACAGCGCGCGCGGCGTGAAGGGCGTGATCGGCGACTTGATCCGCGACGGCGCCACGGACAGCGGGTGATAGCCGTAGCGCCCGGCGTGCAGGATCTGCATGCAGATGCGGCCGCCTTCGGCATGGACGGCGGCGGTGAGCTTGCGGTGGCGCGGCTTGTGCCAGGGCATCGTGAGCCGACCGCCGAAGGGCTTCAGCCAGCCCTCGATGCTGGGCGAGATGCCGCCGGTGACCATCAGTCCCACGCCGCCGCGGGCGCGTTCGGCGAAATAGGCGGCCAGTTTGTCGTAGTCGCGGGCGCGATCTTCCAGCCCGGTGTGCATCGAACCCATCAGGATGCGGTTGGGCAAAGTGACGTGGCCCAGATCCAGCGGGGCGAACAGCTTGGGATAGTTCATGCGATCCACGCGGCTTCAAACGATCGTATGAATGTGCCGGCAATGGGCCTGCAAAAGCAAGCGGGGCGGGAGACGAAGCTGTCAGGCCAGCAGTTGCTGCACCAGGGCGATGTAGCGGCGCATGGCTTCCTCGACAGGAACGCCGTTCAACTGCGCCCAGGCTTCGTGCTTGGCAGTGCCCACGAAATCGAAAAAGCCCGGCTGGGTCCGCTTGAGGTCGCCCTCGGTGCCCTGCTTGTACAGGGCGTAGAGCTTGAGCAGGGTGTCGTTGTCCGGCCGTTTGGCCAGGCCTTTGACATCTTCGGCAGCTTGCTCGAACTCTCGACGCAGATCGTTCATGGGGCAATGGACCTGCGGCGGGCGGGAAACGGGATGGATAGCACGCGTTCGGAAGTGGGTCAACGCGTTAGACTGCGCGCTCTCCACGCCGCCAGGATGCTTCGATGAGCCATGCCGCCGCCGTTCCCGTGCTTGCCATCGACGGGCCGTCCGGGTCGGGCAAGGGCACGATCAGTGCGCTGGTGGCAGAGCGGCTGGGCTGGCGCCTGCTGGATTCCGGGGCGTTGTATCGCGCGGTGGGCTACGCCGCCGGCATGGCCGGGCTGGACCTGTCCGATGCCGATGCGATGGCCCGCTGCGCCCAGACGACGAAGATCCAGTTTCGCGCCGCCGAGACGGGAGGCGGGGCGCGGGTGATCGTCAACGGTCACGATGCCACCGACGAGTTGCGCACGGAAACGGCCGGTGCCGCGGCGTCGGCGATCGCCTCCATGCCCAGCGTGCGCGAGGCCCTGGTGGCGCTGCAGTTGGGCTTTCGCAAGGCGCCCGGGCTGGTGGCGGACGGGCGCGACATGGGCACGGTGATCTTCCCGGATGCCGCGTTCAAGGTTTTCCTCACCGCGAGCGCCGCCGAGCGGGCGAAAAGACGCTATAAGCAGTTGAAGGAAAAGGGGCTCAGCGTTACACTTACCGGCCTTCAGCGCGAAATTGAGGCGCGTGACAGCCGCGATGCATCGCGTGCGGTCGCGCCACTCAAGCCCGCCGATGATGCGGTGCTGGTGGACACCACCGGCATGGCCATCGACGAGGTCGTGGCGAAAGTACTTGCCGTCGTGCAGTCCTGAGCGGATTGCGCGGCGGCTTTTGTGCCCCTGCCGCGGCAGGGGGTTTTGAACCACGGTGACAACGTTCGGCCCCGCAGGGCCGTCGCGGCCACCCCCAACCGGTGGACCGGGAAGTTCGTGCGCAACAACCAACCCAGCGCAGCGGACCCAAGGTCTTTTCCCACTATGGAATCAACATGACTGAAAGTTTTGCCGAACTGTTTGAACAGAGCCAGCAGGCCATCTCCAAGCTGAAGCCCGGCGCCATCGTCACCGGCATCGTCGTGGAAATCCGCAACGACGTCGTCGTGATCAATGCAGGCCTGAAGAGCGAAGGCATCGTCCCGATCGAGCAGTTCAAGAGCGAGGAAGGTGTGCTGGAGGTGCAGGTTGGCGACGAGGTGAAGGTTGCCCTCGAAGCCCTGGAGGACGGTTTCGGCGAGACCAAGCTGTCGCGCGAGAAGGCCAAGCGCTCGATGGTGTGGGACGACCTGGAGCAGGCGTTCGACAAGGAAGAGACCATCGTCGGCATGATTTCCGGCAAGGTCAAGGGCGGCTTCACCGTCGACATCAAGGACGTCCGCGCGTTCCTGCCCGGTTCGCTGGTCGACGTGCGCCCGGTGCGCGAGCCGACCTACCTCGAGGGCAAGGAACTCGAGTTCAAGATCATCAAGCTGGACCGCAAGCGCAACAACGTGGTGGTCAGCCGCCGCGCCGTCGTCGAGACCGAGTTCTCCGAGGAGCGCGAGAAGCTGCTGGAGCGCCTGGTCGAGGGCGCCGTCGTCAAGGGCGTGGTGAAGAACCTCACCGACTACGGCGCGTTCGTGGATCTGGGCGGCATCGACGGCCTGCTGCACATCACCGACATGGCGTGGAAGCGCGTGCGTCACCCGTCCGAGGTGGTCAACGTCGGCGACGAGCTGGACGTGCGCGTGCTGAAGTACGACAAGGAGCGCAACCGCGTGTCGCTGGGCCTGAAGCAGCTGGGCGACGACCCGTGGGTGAACATCTCGCGTCGCTACCCGGTCGGCAGCCGCATCTTCGGCAAGGTCTCCAATGTCACCGATTACGGCTGCTTCGTCGAGATCGAGCCGGGCGTGGAAGGCCTGGTGCACGTGTCCGAGATGGACTGGACCAACAAGAACGTCAACCCGGCCAAGGTGGTGCAGGTCGGCGACGAGACCGAAGTGACCGTGCTGGACGTGGATGAAGAGCGTCGCCGCATTTCGCTGGGTATCAAGCAGACCCGCTCGAACCCGTGGGAAGCCTTCGCCGCCATGCACAAGAAGGGCGACAAGGTGTCGGGTCAGATCAAGTCGATCACCGATTTCGGCGTGTTCATCGGCCTGGAAGGCGGCATCGACGGCCTGGTGCATCTGTCCGACATCTCCTGGCAGGTGTCCGGCGAAGACCTCGTGCGCGACTTCAAGAAGGGCGAGGAGATCGAGGCGGTGGTGCTGGCCGTCGACCCGGAGCGCGAGCGCATCAGCCTCGGGATCAAGCAGATGGAGCAGGATCCGTTCGGCCAGTTCATGGCGGCCAACCCGCGTGGCACGATCGTCAACGGCACGGTCAAGGAAGTCGACGCCAAGGGTGCCGTGATCGACCTGGGCGAGGGCGTGGAGGGTTACCTGCGCGCCAACGACATCGCCAAGGAGCGCATCGACGACGCTACCCAGCACCTGAAGGTGGGCGACAAGGTCGAGGCCAAGTTCACCGGCATGGATCGCAAGGGTCGCCAGCTGGCGCTCTCGATTCGCGCCAAGGACGAGGAAGACGCCCCCGAAGCCGCGGTCGACTACTCTTCGGCCGCCAGTGGCACGACCAAGCTCGGCGCGTTGTTGAAGGAACAGTTCAACAAGGCCGACTGATCTCTCGTTGCAGGCACGACGCGGGGCGGCACGTCGCCGCCCCGCTGTTTCACGTCACGGACATTGGGGCCCATGACCAAATCCGAATTGATCGAAGCGCTGGCCAGGCGCCAGACCCACCTCGCGTTCGCCGACGTCGAGATGGCCGTCAAGAGCGTCATCGAACAGATGAGCCTGGCGCTGGCCCAGGGCGAACGCATCGAGGTGCGCGGCTTCGGCAGCTTTGCGTTGCACTACCGGCCGCCGCGGATGGGGCGCAACCCCAAGACCGGCGAAGCCGTGGCCCTGCCAGGCAAGCACGTTCCCCATTTCAAGCCGGGCAAGGAATTGCGCGAGCGCGTCAATCTTGATCTGGAGAACAGTGCCGGTTGAGTCCATCGACCGGAGAATGCGAGGCAGGCGGCGCGAGCCGGTCCTGCCTTCTTTTTGCCTGCAGGACGGCTGGCGGCGGCAGCGCCTGTGCCCGACTGCGCCAATCGGGTAAAGTTCGAGCATGCGATTGCTTGCCCTCATCATTCTGGCCATTTTCGTCGCCGCCGGCATCGTGCTGGGCGCGCTGAATGCGGAAATGGTCGGCTACGACTTCGGCTTTGCCCAACTGCAGTTGCCCAAGGGAGCCGCGTTGCTGGGCGCCCTGGTGGTGGGCTGGTTGCTGGGCGGGGTGACCGCGTGGCTCGGTGTGCGGCCACGGCGTTCGCGACGCACTACGGGCGCGGACAGGAAGCCGCCGGCCAAGCCATGAATCCCCTGTATGTGCTGGCCGCACTGCTCCCTGTCGCCTTCGTGCTGGGTTGGTGGGCTTCGCGCCTGGTGGTTGCGCGGCGGGCTGGCGTCGACGTCAGCACCTTGTCGTCGGATTATTTCCGCGGCCTGAACTACCTGCTCAACGAGGAGCAGGACAAGGCCATCGAAGTCTTCCTGAAACTCGCCGAATACAACCGCGACACGGTGGAGACGCACCTCGCCCTGGGCAACCTGTTTCGGCGTCGCGGCGAGGTGGATCGGGCGATCCGGCTGCACCAGCACCTGGTCTCGCGACCGGGTCTGTCCGACGCAATGAAGACCGTGGCCCTGCTGGAGCTCGGCGAGGACTACATGCGTTCGGGCCTGCTCGATCGTGCCGAGGCCTTGTTCGCCGACCTGGTGGCGATGAACTCGCACGCGCCCTCGGCGCTGCGCCATCTGATCTCGATCTACCAGCACGAGCGCGACTGGCACAAGGCGATCGAGCACGCGCGGCGGCTGGAGGTGATGACCGGCGACGACGAGGCGCCGATGATCGCCCAGTTCTACTGCGAGCTCGCCGAGCGCGCGCGTCAGCATGGCGCCCGTGCCGAGGCGCGGGAATACCTGCGCCAGGCATTCGAATGCCAGCCCGATTGCGTGCGCGCCTTCATGCTCACCGGACGCCTGCATGCCGAGGACGGGCAGCATGCCGAGGCCATCGACGCGCTGGAGGCGGCGATCAGGGCCGACAGCGCCTTCACTCCCGACATCCTGCCGCCGCTGCTCAACAGCTATGCCCGCGTGCGGCAGATGGACCGCGCCGAGACCTTCCTGCGCACCCTGATGGCGCGCTATCACGGCGTTTCGCCGATCCTGGCGCTGACCAACCTGTATCGCCAGCGCGACGGCGAGCGCGTGGCGGTCGACTTTCTCACCGCGCAGTTGCGCCAGCGGCCGTCGGTGCGCGGGCTGATGACCCTGCTCGACGCCACGATGGACAAGATCGAAGGCGAGGCGCGCGAGAATTTCCTGATCCTGCGCGATCTCACCCGCAAGCTGCTCGAAGGACAGGCGATGTACCGCTGCAACCGTTGCGGGTTCGGGGCCAAGGCGCACCACTGGCAGTGCCCCAGTTGCAAGAGCTGGAGCACGATCCGGCCGATCCACGGGGTGGCCGGCGAGTGACATGGCCATGCTGATGACCATCGGATGGTTGCTGGCAGCCTTCCTGGTTACCGCACTGGTGGTACGCGCCGCGGTCGGTTACGCGCATCGGCGCGGCATGCTCGACCTGCCCGGACAACGCCGCTCGCATCAGGTGCCGACCCCGCGCGGCGGCGGCATCGGCATCGTCGTCGCCATGCTGGTGTGCCTGCCCGGCGTCGCCTGGAGTCTGCACGCGGCGGTTCCCGCGCCCGGGCTGCTCGGGTTGTCGTGCGTGGCCTTGCTGCTGGTGGCGCTGGCGGGCTGGTGGGACGACCATCATCCGCTTCCGGCCTGGCCGCGACTGGCCGTGCAATTGGTTGCCTGCGCCTTGCTGTGCGTCGGGCTGCAGGCCTGGTCGCCGGCCTGGTGGTGGTTGCCGTTGTTGCTGGTCGGCGGCGCGTGGAGCATCAACCTGCACAACTTCATGGATGGCATCGACGGTTTGCTGGCGCAGCAGGCGGCTTTCGTGGGCGGCGGCCTGGCCGTGCTGGCGTGGGCAGCGAACCTGCCTGCGCTGGCGCTGGCCGCGGCCTGTCTGGCGGCGTCGGCGCTGGCGTTCGGGTGGTTCAACTGGCCGCCGGCGCGGATCTTCCTGGGGGACGTGGGCAGCGGCAGCGTGGGCCTGCTGGTGTTCGCATTCAGTGCGATGCTGTGGCGGGCGAATCCGGCGTGGCTGTGGCCGGCGTTGATCCTGTCGTCGGCGTTCGTGGTGGATGCCAGCCTGACCCTGTTGACGCGGGTGTGGCGTGGGCGTCGCTGGTACAGCGCCCACCGTGAACACCTGTATCAATGGCTGGCGCGCCGCGCCGGCAGTCATGCATCGGTGGATGCGGCCTACCTTGGCTGGAACCTGCTGGTAGCGGCCCCGATGACCTGGTTGGCCTGGAGTCATCTGCACGCCGCCTTGGCGATTACCATGGTCGTTTATGCAGGGGCAGCGATCATGTGGTTGTATCTGAAACGTCGCCTGGTGCGGCGCCACCCGAGCAAGGGCCTCCATGTCACTGCGTAAGCTTGTCGGCTTCATTCACCCGCGGGTAGCGGTCGTCGTCCACGATCTGCTGATGGCGGCGCTGGCCTGGTGGATCGCCAAGTGGCTGCGCTACACGCTGCGCCCGGACGAGGTGTTCGGTTTCCAGCTGCTCGAGTTCCCGATTGTGCTGCTGGTGCAGGGGCTGATCTTCCGCTGGACCGGGCTGTACAAGAGCGTCTGGCGCTTCGCCAGCCTGCCGGATCTGGTGAACATCGTGCGTGCCGCGGTCATCGGCACGCTGGCGATCGGACTGTGCCTGTTTCTGTATGACCGCCTGCTGGGCGTACCGCGCTCGGTGTTCGTGTTGTATCCGGGGCTGCTCGCCGTGTCGCTGGGCGGTCCCCGGCTGGCCTATCGCTACTGGAAGGACAGCCGCGCCGATCTGTTCAAGGGGAGCGACGCCAAACGGGTGCTGATCGTGGGCGCCGACCGCGCCGGCGAAGTGCTGTCGCGCGATCTTCGCCGCGACAACCGCTATGCGGTGGTCGGCTTTGTCGACGACACGCCCAGCCTGCGTGGCGCCAGCATCAACGGTCGCCCGGTGCTGGGCCGGCTCGACGAGCTGCCCGAGCTGGTGCGCAGCGCGGCCGCCGACATGCTGCTGATCGCCATGCCCGGGGCCACGACGGCCGAGATGCGGCGCGTGGTGGCCCTGTGCGACAGCACCGATCTGCCCTACCGCACGGTGCCGCGCATCGAGGACATCGTGGCGGGCCGTGCCCAGCTGAACCAGATCAAGGAGGTGGCGATCGAGGATTTGCTCGGCCGCGACACGGTGGAACTGGACTGGACCGCGATCCGCGAGACCCTGAGCGGGCGGCGCGTGCTGATCACCGGTGGTGGTGGTTCGATCGGCTCGGAACTGTGCCGGCAGGTGGCGCGGCTCGGTGCACAGGCGCTGACCGTGGTGGAGGTGAGCGAGTACAACCTCTACCGGATCACCCAGGAGCTGCGCAACCATTTCCCGGAGCTGATCCTCGACGGCATCCTGGCCAATTGCTGCGACCAGGTGGCGATGCGCAAGGTGTTTGCGGAGGCGCAGCCGCAGGTGGTATTCCACGCCGCGGCGTACAAGCACGTGCCGATGCTGCAAGGCCAGCTGCGCGCCGCGTTCTGCAACAACGCGCTGGGTACCCGCACGGTGGCCGACGCGGCCTGTTCGGTCGGGGTGGCGTGTTTCGTGCTGATCTCCACCGACAAGGCGGTCAACCCCACCAGCGTGATGGGTGCCTGCAAGCGCGTGGCGGAAATCTACTGCCAGAACCTCGACGCGCAGACCGATACCCGCTTCATGACCGTGCGTTTCGGCAACGTGCTGGATTCGGCCGGCTCGGTGGTGCCGCTGTTCCGCCGGCAGATCCGCGACGGCGGCCCGGTCACCGTGACGCACCCGGAAATCTCGCGCTACTTCATGACCATTCCCGAGGCCTGCCAGCTGATCCTGCAGACCGCCAGCATTGGCAAGGGCGGCGAGATCTTCGCGCTCGACATGGGCGAGCCGGTGAAGATCCGCGACCTGGCCGAGCAGATGATCCGCCTCGCCGGCAAGAAGCCGGGCAGCGAGATCCCGATCGTCTACACCGGCCTGCGCGCGGGCGAGAAACTGTTCGAGGAGCTGTTCCATCCGCTGGAGAACTACAGCGCCACCACGCATGCCAAGATTTTCCTGGCGCAGCATCGCGAGGTGTCGTGGGAGTTGCTGCAGGCCCTGCTGCACAAGGCCGCCGAGGCGGCCGACATTTTCAATGAGGAAGAACTTCGCCGCTGCGTGTCCAGCCTGTTGCCCTCGTTCCGCTGGAGCGAAGCGGCGCAGCCTGACAACGTGGTGTCGATCCGCCGTGCCAACCCGGAGATCAATGAGTGAGCAAGCCCCTGCGCAAAGTGGTGTTTCCCGTAGCCGGACTCGGCACGCGCTTCCTGCCGGCGACCAAGGTGGTCGCCAAGGAAATGCTGCCGGTGCTCGACAAGCCGCTGATCCAGTACGCCGTCGACGAAGCGGTGGATGCAGGTGCCGACACCCTGGTGTTCGTCACCAACCGCTACAAGCACGCGATCGCCGACTACTTCGACAAGGCCTACGAGCTGGAATCGAAGCTGCACGAGAAGGGCAAGGCCGAGCTGCTGGCGCTGGTGCAAGGCACCTTGCCGCGGCACGTGCGGGCGATCTTCGTGACCCAGCCCGAGGCGCTCGGCCTGGGCCATGCCGTGCTGTGCGCCAAGCCGGTGGTCGGCGACGAGCCGTTCGGCGTGATCCTGCCTGACGACCTGATCTGGAACGGCGCCGGCAAGGGCGCGCTGCGGCAGATGGCGGAGCTCGCCGAGGCGCAGCAGGCCGGCGTGATCGCGGTGGAGGAAGTGCCGCACACCGACACTGACAAGTACGGCATCGTCGATGCCACACCGGTCGACGATCGCAGCGCCCTGATCCGCCACATGGTCGAGAAGCCCAAGCCGGCCAACGCACCGTCGAACCTGGCCGTGGTCGGCCGCTACGTGTTGCCTGGCCGCATCTTCCAGCTGCTGGAGCAGACCACGCCCGGTGCCGGCGGCGAGATCCAGCTTACTGACGCGATCGACGCGCTGCTGAAAGAGCAGGGCAAGGTGCTGGCCTACCGCTTCGAAGGCACCCGTTTCGATTGCGGCAACAAGGCCGGCCTGGTGCGCGCCACCATGCACATGGCGATGCAGGACCCGAAACTCGCGCTCACTGTGCGAGAGTTCCTCGGCCAGCTTTGAACCACGGCTGCCACGACGTCCTGGCATGAAGGATATGCTTGCCCGGTCACGGACACTGGTGCCGCCTGTCGCTGCAGCATGAAATCCCCCTCGCCCACGTCCTACTACCGCGCCACCGCCACGCCGTACCCGGCCTGGGAGCCGCTTCAGGGCAGCACGCACGCACGTGTTGCCGTGATCGGCGGCGGCTTTGCCGGCTTGAACACCGCGCTGGGCCTGGCCGAGCGCGGCGTGCGCGACGTGGTCCTGCTGGAACGTGAGCAGGTCGGGTTCGGCGCCTCCGGTCGCAATGGCGGTTTCGTCTTCGCCGGCTATTCGCTGGGCGAGCAGGCGCTGCTCGACCAGTTGGGCGAAGCGCGCGCGCAGGCCCTGTTCCAGCTGACCACCGCGGCGGTCGGGCGCATCCGACGACGTGTCGCCGACTACGCCATCCCCTGCGACGCGGTCGACGAAGGCGTGATCTGGGCCAACTGGTTCCGTGACCCCGCGGTGCTGCGCCGGCGCCAGCAACTGCTGGCCGAACACTACGACGTGAACTGGCAGTGGTTGCCCGAAGCGGAGTTGCGCGCACGCATCCGCAGCGAGCGTTATCACGACGGCCTGTACGAGCGTGATGCGCTGCACCTGCACCCGCTCAACTACGCGATCGGCTTGGCCGCGGCGGCGGCCGGGCAGGGTGTGCGCATCCACGAGCACAGCGGCGTGCGCCGCCTCGCGCGCGAAGGCCGGCAGTGGCGCCTGCGCACGGCGCAAGGTGAGCTGCTGGCCGATGAGGTCGTGCTGGCCTGCGGCGGCTACCTGGCCGGCCTGCAGAAGCCGATCGACCGGGCGATCCTGCCGATCGCCACCTACGTGATGGTGACCGAACCGCTCGGCGATCGACTGGACGAGTGCCTGCACACCCGCGCGGCGATCTACGACAGCCGCTTCGCGTTCGACTATTACCGCGCGCTGCCGGGTACGCGACTGCTGTGGGGTGGGCGCATCTCGGTGCTCAACCGCTCGCCGCGCGGCGTGCAGCGCCTGCTGACGCGGGACCTGCTGCGGGTGTTCCCGCAACTGGCCGGCGTGCGGATCGAGCACGCCTGGTCGGGCCTGATGAGCTACGCACGGCACCAGATGCCGCAGATCGGCGGCAGCGGCGACGGCCTGTGGTGGGCGCAGGCGTTCGGCGGCCACGGCCTGGCCCCGACCTGCGCGGCCGGTGAACTGCTGGCGGCGGCGATCGCCGAGGGCGACGATGGCTGGAAACGTTTTGCCAACTACGGCCTGGGTAGCACCCATCGCCCGTTCGGTTATCTGGCGGCGCAGGCCAGCTACTGGTGGCAGCAGAGCCGCGATTGTCTGAAGACGAGGCTGGAAGGATGAGTGCAGCGAATTGCCCCGAAATCAGCTGGGCCGATTTCGAGAAAGTGCTGGTCGTCGCCGGCACGGTGATCCGGGTCGAACCGTTTCCCGAAGCGCGCAAGCCGGCGTGGAAAGTGTGGGTGGATTTCGGCCCCTACGGCGAGAAGAAGACCAGCGCGCAGATCGCCGCGTTGTACCAGGCCGACGACCTGCTCGGCCGACAGGTCGTGGGCGTGATCAACTTCCCCGAAAAGCAGATCGGCCCGTTCCGCTCGCAATTCCTGCTCACCGGCTTTCCCACCGACGAGGGCGTGGTGCTCACCGCGGTCGAACGCCCGGTGCCGAACGGTACGCGGCTGGCCTGAGCGAGCCGCGCCCGCAATTTGCCAGCGATGCGCCCGCGCCAGCGCCGCGTCGTCGGCGAGCATGACGGCCTCGTCCCCACGGAATCCCCGGCATGAATCCATCTCTCCGCGCGTTATGGTTTGTTGTCACCTTGACGGTGGCGGGTTTCGCGCAAGCGGATGAGGCGCGCTGGAGTGCGCCGCAAAAGCCCTTCCACATTCATGGCAACAGCTGGTACGTGGGCACGCAGGGCTTGAGCGCGATCCTGATCACCTCGCCGCAGGGCCATGTGCTGATTGACGGCACGCTGGAAGGCAACGTGCCGCAGATCGAGGCGAACATCCGCGCGCTCGGTTTCCGCTTGCGCGACGTGAAGCTGATCCTCAACTCGCACGCCCACTTCGACCACGCCGGTGGCATCGCGCGTTTGGCACGTGACAGCGGCGCCTCGGTGGCGGCCAGTGCGGCCGGGGCGAAGGAGCTGCGGTCCGGCGGCAACGACCCGGACGATCCGCAGTACGGCATGGCGACACGCTACCCGGCGGTGGCATCGGTGCGAGTGGTCGCCGATGGCGCGGCAGTGCGGGTGGGGCCGATCGCGGTCACGGCGCACTACACGCCCGGCCATACGCCTGGCAGCACGTCCTGGACCTGGCGCTCGTGCGAGCAGGGGCGCTGCCTTGCGCTGGCCTATGTCGACAGCCTCACCGCGCTCAGCCGCGACGGCTTCCGCTACAGCGACGACCCGGCACGCGTGGCGGCTTTCCGCCGGTCCTTCGCGACCGTCGCCGCGCTGCCGTGCGACATCCTGATCACCCCGCATCCCGAAGCCAGCGGCTTCATGCAGAAGATCGCCGCACGCGATCGCGAGCACGACTCCGCGGCCCTGATCGACGCCGGTGCCTGCCGCGCCTATGCCGCGGCGGCGCAGCCGCGTTTCGAGGCGCGGCTGGCACAAGAGCGGCGCGACGCACGCGCAAAGTGAGCTGCCAGCGGCGGGCGCTCAGCGCCCCAGCCACACCTCCAGCCCCTGCGCGTTCAGTTCGATGTCCATGCCCAGCAACTGGCGCAGCGCGTCGCGTCCCTGCTGCCAGCCATGGGCCTGCGCGCGGGCGGCATAGAGCCCGGTGAGCGATTCCACCAGCACGGCATGCCGCTCGGGCGAGCCGTGCGCGGCGCGGGCGAGGGCCACCATCGCGTCGATCTGCGCATGCAGGTCGGCGGCCAGCCGCTCGACGCTCTCCACCCGGCCGTAATGGGTGAGGTACATCGCCTCGGGTTTCAGCGCGAGCAGCCGCTCGATCGACGCATGCAGCGCCTCCGGATCGAACTGCACCGGCGAGGTGGTGGGCAGGATGAACGGACCGTTCGCGGTGTCGAAGTCGCGATAGGAAAGTCCGAATACGTCGCCAGTGAAAAAGACGTTGGCGCGTGCGTCGTGGATGGCGATGTGGTGGCGCGCATGGCCCGGCGTATCGAGGCAGCGCAGGGTGCGTCCGGCAAGGTCGACGACGTGGCCGTCTCCCGCCTCGACCACGCGCTCGGCAGGCACGGGCCGCAAGCGTCCATACGTCTTTTCCATCACCGACTCGCCGTACACCGCGCTGGCGCCGGCCCACAGCACATTGGGGTCGATCATGTGGCGTGCTCCGCGCGGATGCACCACCAGCTTCGCGTTCGGCAGTTGTGCGATCAGCTCGCCGGCGCCGCCGGCGTGGTCCAGGTGCACGTGGGTGAGGATCAGCCAGTCGACGTCCGCCGGCGCGATGCCGGCGTCGTCCAGTGCCGCCAGCATGCGCGACACGGCGAAGTTGGTGCCGCAGTCGATGAAGGCGCCGCGGCCGTTCTCCACGATGAGGTAGGCCGCATCGAACCGCGGTCGCACGAAGCCGGTGTCGATGGTGTGGATGCCGTGGGTAGGTGTCATGTCTGCCTCGCGAACCGGACGATCCGACGAGGGTAGCAAGCCGCGGCGGTGCGGGCACCTGCACCATGGTCGAGCGCGGGAACCTTTGGGCAACCCGCCGCATCGGATCGAATGTTGCTCACTTCATCAACGTGCCAATCGGGGGAACGACATGCTGCTCTATGCGATTCTGGTTTTTGCGATCGCCGCCATCGGCGGCCTGGTGCTGGCTTCCAGCGTGCTGCGCGGCAAGCTGGCGCCGTGGGCAATTTCCTTGCTGCACGCGCTGCTGGGCGCCAGCGGCCTGGTGCTGCTGATCCTGGTGGTGCTGCAGGGTGCGGCGCCGGCGCGGCTCACCGCGGCGCTGGCCCTGCTGGTACTGGCCGCGCTGGGCGGTTTCTTCCTCGCCTCGTTCCATCTGCGCAAGCAGGTTGCGCCGAAGGCCGTGGTATTGGTGCACGCCGGCGTCGCGGTGGCGGGTTTCCTGACCCTGCTCAGCCTGCTGCTGGCCTGAGTCGCTGTCATGCGCCATCCGCTGCATCCGGCCCTGGTGCATTTCCCGATTGCCTGCTGGTCGCTGGCCACCGCGGCGGATCTGGCCAGCCTGGCCTGGGGCGAACCGGCGTGGCGCTTCGCCGGCATCCTGCTGCTGGCGGGGATCGGCTTCTCGATCCCCGCCATGCTGGCCGGCCTGCTCGAACTGGCCAAGGTCGCCGAAGACAACCCGGCGCTCAAGGACGTCAACCGCCACATGCTGATGGTGATGGGCGCGCTCTGCTGCTACGTGGCCAGCCTGTTCCTGCGCCTGCACGGCACGCATTTCATCGCGCCGAGCCTGCTGGCGATCGCTCTGAGCGTGTCGGGTTTCCTGTGCCTGGTCGTGGCCGGCTGGCTCGGCGGCAAGCTGGTGTACGGGCACCGGCTCGGGGTCAGCCCGCCCGACGAAACGTGAGATTGATCCGGGTCTCGCCCAGCAGCGGGTGATGATGTGGCTTCAACGGCAGCACGCCGTGATAGCGCAGCCGCGCCGGACCGCCCCACACGACCACGTCGCCGTGCGCCAGCGGCACGCGTTGCGGGCGATCCGCGCGCTGCAGGCCGCCGAACAGGAACACGGCCGGGATGCCCAGCGAGACCGACACGATCGGCTGGCCCAGGTCGCGTTCATCGCGGTCCTGGTGCAGGCTCAACCGGGCGCCGGCCTCGTAGCGGTTGAGCAGGCAGGCATCCGGCACGAAGCCGGTGAAACCGGCGTGCGCCGCCGCGGCATCGGCCAGTTGCAGGAAGACCGCCGGCATCGGTGGCCAGGGCCGGCCGCTGTCCGGGTCGATCGGGTCGTAGCGGTAGCCACGACGATCGCTGACCCAGCCCAGCGACCCCGCATTGGTCATCGCCACCGACATGCGCAAGCCGCCGGGTGTGACCAGGTGGCGGAACGGTGCCTGCGCCGTGATCGCATCGAGCGCCTGCAGCAACACCGCCTCGCTGGCCAGGGCAAACCCGCGCAACACCATCGCGCCCTCGCACAATGGCTCGTCCCGGCGGGCAGGCGCAGGCGTGGCGGCGAACAGGTCGGCGCTGATCATGTGGCGTCGTGGAAGATGATGCCAAGCGTGTGGCGATGGCCGCGGCGCACGCGGCTGACGCCGTGGCGCATGTTCACCCGGTAGCTGCCGCGGGTACCTTGCAGCGGCCGCTGGTGCACCGCGAACAGCACCGCATCGCCCTGGCGCAGCGGCACCACCTCGATGCGCGACTGCATGCGCGGGCGCTGCTCGGTCAGCACGAACTCGCCGCCGCTGAAATCGCGCCCCGGCGCGGACAGCAGGATTGCCAGCTGCAGCGGGAACACGTGCTCGCCGTACAGGTCCTGGTGCAGGCAGTTGTAGTCGCCGGTGCCGTACTGCAGCAGCAACGGAGTGGGGCGGCGCTGGCCGGCAGCGTGGCAGCGTTCGATGAACTCGGCGTGCGTGGCGGGGTAGCGCGCGGGCAGTTCCATCGACGCGTTCCAGCGGTTCGCGATCGGCGCCAACCGCGGATAGACCGCACCGCGCAGCCCGGCCACCAGCTCGGGCAGGGGGTAATCGAAATAGCGGTATTCGCCACGGCCGAAACCGTGGCGGGCCATCGGCACGCGGCTGCGGAAATGTTCGTCGTCCGCGTACATGCTTGCCAGCTTCGCGCACTCCTGCGGCGACAGCAGGGCCTCCAGCATCGCGCAGCCGTGTGCGTCGAGTTCATCGCCGATGCCGGCCCAGTCGCATGCCTGCAGCCGCGCACCGGTGTCGGGGGCAGGGCGCAGTTGCGCGTTCATGCCTGCGCCTCGCGCTCCAGCAGCGCGCGTTTGCGCGGCACGCCCCAGCGGTAGCCGGACAGGTCGCCGTCGTTGCGCACCACGCGGTGGCAGGGGATCGCCACCGCCAGCATGTTGCCGGCACATGCCTGCGCCACCGCCCGCGAAGCCTTGGGCGCGCCGATGCGCCGCGCGATCTCGCTGTAGCTGGCCGTGCTGCCGACCGGGATCTCGCGCAACGCCTGCCATACGCGCTGCTGGAACGCGGTGCCGCGCACGTCCAAGGGCAGATCCAGTCCCAGCGCAGGGGCTTCGACAAAGCCGACCACCTGCGCCACCAGGCGCTCGTAGTCGCGGTCGCCGCCGATCAGCCTGGCCTTTGGGAAACGGTCCTGCAGGTCGCGCGCCAGCGCGTCCGGATCGTCGCCGAGCAGGATCGCGCACACGCCGCGCGCGCTCTGCGCCACCAGGATCGCGCCCAGCGAGCATTCGCCGATGGCGAAGCGGATCTCGCTGTCGGCACCGCCGGCGCGATAGCGCGAGGGCGTCATGCCCAGCACCTCGTTCGCCGTTTCGTAGAAGCGGCTGCTGGCGTTGTAGCCGGCGTCGAAGATCGCCTCGGTCACCGTGTGGCTGCGCTCCAGGCCGCTGCGCACGCGGCGGTTGCGATGCGCCGTGGCGTACTGCTTCGGGGTCACCCCGGCAACCGCCTTGAACACGCGGTGGAAGTGGAAGGGGCTGAGTCCGCTCGGTTGCGCCAACTGTTCGAGCGTGGGTACGGTCTCGGCCTGCTCGATCAGTCGGCAGGCGGCGGTGACCATCGCCGCCTGCTGCTCTGCGAGCGATGGCTGGTCGGGCCGGCAGCGCCTGCACGGGCGAAAGCCGGCGCGCTCCGCCTCGGCGGCGGTGGCGTGGAACGCCACGTTCTCGGGGCGGGCGGGGCGCGCCGCGCAGGACGGCCGACAGTACACGCCGGTGCTGCGCACCGAGTAGAAGAAGCTGCCGTCGGCACGCGCATCGCGTGCCTGCACGGCGGCCCAGCGCGGGTCGGCGAGGGTGGCGGCACGTGCGGCCTGTTTCTCGGGAGTTTTCATGGCTGTTCCTTCCGTCGGATTATCGCTCAAGGCGCAATCTACGGACCGGCAGCCACCGCGGCACTCCGGGTCTTGCGATCGAATTGGAGCTGGCCGTGCCGGCGCCCGCCGGGGCGTCGGCACCGGGCGCCACTCGTGCCCGCATGCGCGAAGCTCAGGGCGCGGTATCGACCAGCACCAGCTCGGCGTCTTCCAGCGCGGTGACCTTCAGCGTCGACTCCTGGCGGATCGCGGCGCCGTCGCGGGCGTCCAGTTGCACGCCATTGAGGTCCACCTTGCCGGTGGCCGGTACCAGGTAGGCGTAGCGGCCGGGGGCCAGCAGGTACTCGGTGCTTTCGCCGGCCTTCAGCGTGGCGCCCAGCACGCGCGCATCGGTGCGCAGCGGCAGCGCCTCGGTGTCGTCCTTGAAGCCGCTGGCCAGTGCCACGAAGCGCCCGGAACGATCGCCCCTGGGAAACGGCCGCGCGCCCCACGACGGCGGCTGGCCGTTCTCGTCGGGGATGATCCAGATCTGGAAGATGCGCGTGGTCACATCCTCCCGGTTGTACTCGCTGTGGGTGATGCCGCTGCCGGCGCTCATCACCTGCACGTCGCCGGCCTCGGTGCGGCCGGCGTTGCCCAGGCTGTCCTGGTGGCTGATCGCGCCTTCGCGCACGTAGGTGATGATCTCCATGTCCGCGTGCGGGTGCGGCGGGAAGCCGGTCTGCGGCGCGATGGTGTCGTCGTTCCACACGCGCAGCGCGCCCCAGCCCATGCGATTCGCGTCGTGGTAGCTGGCGAAGGAGAAATGGTGTTTGGCGTTGAGCCAGCCGTGGTCGGCTCCGCCCAGGCGGTCGAAGGGTCTGCGTTCAATCACGGCGTTGCTCCTCATGCTTGATCGCGCCGGATGGCGCCTGTCCGCAAGATAAGGCTACGCAGTGCCGTCTGAAACCGGCGCGAAGGAAACGGATTGTCGTCGCCCCGGCACCAGTGGCTCACCAGTCGGTGGGGCGGTAGTCCTTCAGGAACTGGCCCCACACATGCTCGCCGGTGTTGATGCCGTGGATGATCGGGTCGACGATGCGCGCGGCGCCGTCGACGATGTCCAGCGGCGGGTGGAAGCGTTCCTCGCGCACTTTCTTCGCCGCCAGATCGGCGGGGTCCTCGTCGGTCACCCAGCCGGTGTCGACGCTGTTCATGTGGATGCCGTCGTTGTGGTAATCGGTGGCCGCGGTGCGCGTCATCATGTTCAGCGCGGCCTTGGCCATGTTGGTGTGCGGGTGGCGGGTGGTCTTGAAGCTGCGGTAGAACTGGCCCTCCATCGCCGACACGTTGACGATGTGCTTGTCGCGCTCGGGCGTGCGCAGCATCAGCGGCTTCAGCCGCGCGTTGATGATGAACGGCGCGATCGCGTTGACCAACTGCACCTCCAGCAATTCGACCGACGGCACCTCGGCCATCAGCAGCCGCCATGAATTGCGCTGGCGCAGGTCGATCTGCTGCAGGTCCTGGTCCAGCCGGCCTTCGGGAAACAGATGGCTCTGCGCCAGCAGTTCTTCCGGCAGCAGCGGCAGCTGCGACAGCTCGGCGGCGCGGCTCAGCCCGGGCAGGTCGGCGCCGCGACTGGCCAGCGCGCTGCTGCCGGGCAGGATCTCCGCGCCGCGCAGGCCTTCGTAATGGCCGACCAGCCGGCGCACGTGCTCGGGCAGCTCGTGCAGCGCAGCGGTCTCGCCTTCCATCATGTGTGCGTAGAAATCCGGCGGGCGGCGCACGGTCTGGCAGGCGTTGTTGATGATGAAGTCCAGCCGCGGCCGGGTCGCCACCAGCTCCTGGCAGAACGCCTCGACGCTGGGCGTGTGGCGCAGGTCCAGGCCGTAGACCTGCAGGCGGTGGCCCCAGTCGGCGAAGTCCGGCTCGGCCGCGTAGCGCGCCGCCGAGTCGCGCGGGAAGCGCGTGGTGACGATCAGCTCGGCGCCGGCGCGCAGCAGCTTCAGGCCGGCCTGGTAACCGATCTTCACCCGGCCGCCGGTGAGCAGTGCCACGCGCCCGCGCAGGTCGGCCAGTTCGCTGCGCTTGGCGTAGTTGAACGCGGCGCACTCGGGGCACAGCTGGTCGTAGAAGAAATGGATGGTCGAGTACTTGCGCTTGCACACGTAGCAGTGCTTCGGCTCGACCGACTCGCGCGGCTGCGCGGCGTCGGCCGCGGGCGGCACGTCGTGCGGCAGGAAACCTTCCGGCGCGAACGCGTTCGGCGTGGTGAACACCGGCTTGCGGCGCAGGGCGCGGATGCCGGTCTGGTTCAGCACGGTGTCTTCGGCCTGGATGCGCGCGGCGTGGCGTTGTTTCTCCGCGGCCTTGAGGCGAATCCGGCGCGCGCCCGGTTCGGGGTGGTACATCCGCGCCACGGCCTGGTGCAGCTGTTGGCGTTCCGCGACGGGCAGCCGCTCGAGCAGCCCGCGGTCGTCGGCAATGGTCTGCAGCAGCCGGATGGCGGCACGCGCCTGCGCCAGCAGTTCGGCGTCCGTTTCGTCGGCAGGGGGCGGGCAGGTCGTGGTCATGAGGGCGTCGGTCGTGGTCGAACAGGGCATCGCCGGCGCGCTGCGGGCCGGGCCGCACGCGGGTTGCGCGGGAAGCGAGCCGCCCATGATGCCTGTTTTTGCGCCAATCGCGGTAATCGGGTGTCGACGGGATCAACCCCGGAATGAGCTCTGTGCCACATTTCGTGCCTTCGACGTGTGCCATCGTGAGCGCGAGGCCGCCTGGTGAGGGCGGTCAGTCCATCAGATCCGGGGCATCGCGGCAGGACATTCGCATCAGCCCCGGCAAACAGGTCGGTTTGTGCGCAAGTCCAGTTCAGTTTTCCTCGCCCATTTCGGGCCATCGGTGATCGGCAACCCCGGGTCCCGCCTTCGTTTTCTTTTCCTGCCGGCGCGCGAGGCTTGCGACCGGCATGCGACTTACCACGGCCATCTGGTCAAGGCCGAAATCCTGCTCGACCGCATCGCCGCCGCCCAGACGGCCGGGTTGCGCGCGGTTGCGCCGGCACTGGACGATGCGGACGAAGCGCGCGCCACGGTCAAGCCGCCACGCGACCTGTTTTCTCCCACCACGCTCGAATATCGCCGCTGGTACACGCCGGATGGCAGCGCGCGGGCGCAACCGTTGACGCGTGAGGCACTGGCCGACCTGCTGGGCGCGGATGGCTTGTCGCCGCGCGAGGCACTCGACCGCGCCACCCACCGTTCGCATGCATTGCCTGCGGCGGATCAGGCATGGCTGATCCGCCGACGCAGCCTGCCGGTGCAGCAGCGTCCGCTGAATCGCCGCGAGTTCCACGAGCTGGTCGACGCGCTCGACGGTGCCTGGCAGGCCCCGGCCGGTGCGCCGGAGGTGACGCGCCACAACCGGCGGCTTGCGCTGCAGGTGGCAACGTCGCTGGCCGGCATGCTCGATGAACATGTCGCGCCGCCGTTCCGCGTCGAGGCATTGAACGAGGCGTTCAACGAACGTCTGCTGGTCCACCTGCGCCAGAGCATCGACGCATTTTGCCGGGCCAACGCAGTCTGCGCGGTGCTGCTGGCGGGGCCCAAGGCGTGGTTTGCCGCCAAGGCCGCCCGCATGCGTGCCGAACATCAGGTCGCGCTGGTGTTGTCGACGCGCGCGCACTCCAGCGGGGTCGGCCCGCGTGCCGGGAACGCGCAGCCCGCGGGCATGCCGCGGGCTGCAACCGGCTGAGCCTGCCCTTCGGGCTCAGGCCTCGGCTTCTTCCTTGTACGCATCCACCGGGATGCAGGCGCACATGATGTGCTTGTCGCCGTAGACGTTGTCGACGCGGGCGACCGGCGGCCAGTACTTCTGCAGCTTCAGGCTGGCCAGCGGGAAGGCGGCCAGTTCGCGCGGGTAGGCGTGGGTCCACTCGCTGGCGCTGACCATGGTGGCGGTGTGCGGGGCGTTCTTCAGCGGGTTGTCCTCGCGGTCGAGCTTGCCTTCCTCGATCGCGCGGATCTCGTCGCGGATCTGGATCATCGCGTCGATGAAGCGGTCCAGCTCGATTCGCGATTCGCTCTCGGTCGGTTCCACCATCAAGGTGCCCGACACCGGGAAGCTCAGCGTCGGCGCGTGGAAGCCGAAGTCGATCAGCCGCTTCGCCACGTCCTCGGCGCCGATGCCGGTGGCGTCCTTGAGAGGGCGCAGGTCGAGGATGCACTCGTGCGCCACCAGCCCGTTGCGGCCGGTGTACAGGGTGGGGTAGTGCGCTTCGAGCCGATTGGCGATGTAGTTGGCGTTGAGCAGGGCCACTTGCGTTGCCTTGCGCAGGCCCTGCTGGCCCATCATGACGATGTACATCCAGCTGATCGGCAGGATCGAGGCGCTGCCGAAGCTTGCCGCAGAAACCATGCCGACCGGGCTTTCCTCGCCGAACTTCCTCGGCAGGAACGGGGCGAGGTGCGACTTCACCGCGCACGGGCCGACACCCGGGCCGCCACCGCCGTGCGGGATGCAGAAGGTCTTGTGCAGGTTCAGGTGCGACACGTCCGAGCCCCACTTGCCGGGCTTGGCCACGCCGACCAGCGCGTTCATGTTGGCACCGTCGGTGTACACCTGGCCGCCGTGCGCGTGCACGATCTCGCAGATCGCCACGATGTCCTCCTCGAACACGCCATGCGTGGACGGGTAGGTGATCATCAGCGCGGCGAGACGGTCCGAATACTTCTCGGCGGCGCGGCGGATGTCCTCGACGTCGACGTTGCCGTTGCTGTCGCACTTGGTCACCACCACGGTCATGCCGCACAGGTGCGCGGAGGCCGGGTTGGTGCCGTGGGCGGATTCGGGGATCAGGCAGATGTCGCGATGCGCGTCGCCGCGCGAGCGGTGGTAGGCGCGGATCGCCAGCAGGCCGGCGTACTCGCCCTGCGCGCCGGAGTTCGGCTGCAGGCTCACCGCGTCGTAGCCGGTGCATTCGACCAGCATCGCTTCCAGGCCGTCGATCAGTTCCTTGTAGCCCTGCGCCTGCGCGGCCGGCGCCAGCGGATGGATGTTGGCGAATTCCGGCCAAGTGACCGGGATCATCTCGGCGGTGGCGTTGAGCTTCATGGTGCACGAGCCCAGCGGGATCATCGTGCGATCCATTGCCAGGTCCTTGTCGGCCAGCGCGCGCATGTAGCGCAGCAGCTCGTGCTCGCTGTGGTGCGTGTTGAACACCGGGTGGGTGAGGAAGTCGCTCTTGCGCAGCAGCGTGCGTGGCAGCGCGTCGTGGACTTCGGCATCGAGCGCGTCGATGTCGATCTCGGCACCGAACAGGCCCGCCAGTGCGACGACGTCGGTGCGGGTGGTGGTCTCGTCCAGGCTGATGCCGAGGCTGCTGGCGTCCAGCTCGCGCAGGTTGATGCCTGCAGCGCGGGCCTTGGCATGGACAGCGGCGGCGTCGATGCCGGTGATATGCAGCGTATCGAAGAAATCGCCGCCCACCTTCACGCCGGCCCGACGCAGCGCGACGGTCAGGATCGCGGCCAGGCGATGCGTGCGGCGGGCGATGCGGGTAAGGCCCTTGGGCCCGTGGTAGACCGCGTACATCGAGGCCATCACCGCCAGCAGCACCTGCGCGGTGCAGATGTTGGAGGTGGCCTTCTCGCGGCGGATGTGCTGCTCGCGCGTCTGCAGGGTGAGGCGGTAGGCCGCCTTGCCCTCGGTGTCGATCGACACGCCGATCAGGCGCCCCGGCATCGAACGCTTGTACGCGTCGCGGCAGGCCATGAACGCGGCGTGCGGGCCGCCGAAGCCGAACGGCACGCCGAAGCGCTGCGAGTTGCCCACCACGATGTCCGCGCCCCATTCGCCGGGGGCGGCGATCAGGGTCAGCGCGAGCAGGTCGGTGGCGACCGCGACCAGGCCGCCGCGCGCGTGCACGGCGTCGGCGATCGCCTGGTAATCGTTGATGCTGCCGAAGGTGTCCGGGTACTGCAGCAGCACGCCGAATGCCTCGGTGCCGGCGGCGTCGCTGTCCGCGCCGACCACCAGCTCGATGCCCAGCGGCTCGGCGCGCGTGCGCACCACTTCCAGCGTCTGCGGGTGCACGCCGCTGGAGACGAAGAACACGTTCGACTTCGACTTGCACGAGCGCTTGGCCAGGGTCATCGCCTCGGCCGCGGCGGTGGCTTCGTCCAGCAGCGAGGCGTTGGCGATCTCCATCCCGGTGAGGTCGGCGCACATCGTCTGGAAGTTGATCAGCGCCTCCATGCGGCCCTGCGAGATCTCCGCCTGGTACGGCGTGTACGCGGTGTACCAGGCCGGATTCTCCAGGATGTTGCGCAGGATGACGTTCGGCGTCAGCGTGCCGTAATAGCCCTGGCCGATGAAGCTGCGGAACACCTGGTTCTTGCCGGCGATCGCGCGGATCTTGGCCAGCGCGGCCTCCTCGGTGATCGCTTCGGGCAAGGCCAGCGGGGCGGCGGACTTGATCGAGCCGGGAACGATGGCGTCGGTCATCGACTCCAGCGAATCGTGGCCGATCACGCGCAGCATCTGTGCGATCTCGGCGTCGTCCGGACCGATGTGGCGTTCGATGAACGCGCCGTGGTGTTCGAGGTCGCGCAGGGAGGTCGGGTTCTTCGAGGTCATGAAAGGGCATCCGCAGACAACGTGCCGTGCCGCACGTGGGGCGCCCCTCTGTCCTTTTGCCTGAGAGTTTGGAAACGCGGCGGCGTTTCGTGCCCCTTCGGCGGCGGATTCAACCGCTCTCTCCAGAGTGTTTGACGCAGGATGGTATGGAGCCTGAGCGATTACGGGCGTTGCGTCTTCGGCAGCCGGTGCTCCGGTCGGGAGCGCGCGGCTTCTCCCACCATGCGTTTTACCCCGGCGATTATACAGGTCGGGCACGTGTGCGGCGGGCGCGGTTCAGGTGGAACCGGCACTATGCTTGGCGCCCCGTCCAGTGGAGGAACCCGCATGCTCCGCATCGGCGAGATCGACCACGTGGTGCTGCGCGCCATCGACCCGGTGGCCATGCAGCGCTTCTATTGCGACGTACTGGGTTGCCGCGAGGAGCGGCGCCAGGACGAGATCGGCCTGGTGCAACTGCGTGCCGGCGCCTCGCTGATCGATCTGGTGGCGATCGACGGCAAGCTCGGCCGTCTCGGCGGCGCGGCACCGGCTGCACAGGGCCACAACATGGACCACCTGTGCCTGCGCGTGGAGGATTACGACGAGGCGGCGATCCTGGCCCATCTGCGGGCGCACGGCGTGCGCATCGGCGAGTCGGGTTCGCGCTATGGCGCGCGAGGCGAGGGTCCTTCGATCTACCTCTACGACCCGCAGGGAAACATGGTCGAGTTGAAGGGGCCGGCAATCGCTTGAAGTGCGAAAGACTGCACGCACACCGTTCGCTCCGAGCGTGGCGCAGCGAAGTCGAAGGGCTCGTCGGCTCCCGCGTGGCGACCCTTCGACTTCGACGCTTCGGTCTACGCTCGGGGCGAACGGTTCACGCGGGGCGGACGTCTTCCTGACTTCAATGCAAACCCTGAAAAGACGAAGGCCGCCTTGAAAGGCGGCCTTCGTTTACAATTGGTGCCCAGAAGAGGACTCGAACCTCCACGGAGTTGCCCCCGCTAGCACCTGAAGCTAGTGCGTCTACCAATTCCGCCACCTGGGCAAGGTGCCACACCGCTCAGCGAGCTGCGTGAGCCGCGTAATGTAGGCATCGACCGCTGGCTTGTCAACTCTTTTTCACCCTCATCGCACGCGCCGTGTCATTCTCTGCGCCGCGTGACACCACAAGGATACTTAGTGACCAGAAAAACTCCCCCCACGTCCGGCCGTTCCCCGGATGCGCGCCCCCCGAAGAAAACCGGCAGTCGCTCGTCGCGCGGGCCATCCGCGCCGGACAAGCGCGGCAAGGCTGCCACCGGCGCCGTGCGCGACCCGCATGCCAATCGCGAGGCACAGCGCTATGCGCGCCCCATCCCCAGCCGCGAGGCGATCCTCGCCCTGCTGGAAGAGCGCGGCGAACTGCTGACCGAAGCGCGCATCGCCGACGCGCTGCAGATTCACGATGAAGTCGACCTCGAGGCACTGCGCAAGCGGCTCGCGGCGATGGTGCGCGATGCCCAGTTGCTGCTGGGCCGGCGCGGCGGCTACGCGCCGACGCGCAAGCTCGACCTGATCGCCGGCCGCGTGCTGGCCAACGCCGAGGGCTACGGGTTCCTGCGCCCCGACGAGGGCGGCGAAGACCTGTACCTGTCGCCGCAGCAGATGCGTACGGTGCTGCATGGTGATCGCGTGCTGGCCAGCGTGGTCGGCATCGACCGTCGCGGCCGCAAGCAGGGTGCGATCGCCGAAGTGCTGGAACGTCGCTCGCCGCGCCTGGTCGGCCGCGTGTTGATCGAGGATGGCGTCACCCTGGTCACGCCCGACGATCGCCGCCTGAACCAGGACGTGATCATCAAGCCGGGCCAGGAGCAGAGCGCCGAGTCCGGCCAGATCGTGGTGGTGGAGATCACCGACCCGCCGACGCCTTACCGCGGTCCGCTGGGCGAGATCCGCGCGGTGCTGGGCAATCGCCTGCAGCCCTCGCTGGTGGTGGAGATGGCGATCGCCAGCCACGACCTGCCGCACGAATGGCCGGCCGAAGTGTTGCGTGATGCGGCGCAGGTGGAAGCGGAGGTGACCGCTGCCGAGCGGGAAGGCCGTACCGACATCCGCAAGCTGCCGCTGGTCACCATCGACGGCGCCGATGCCCGCGACTTCGACGATGCGGTGTATGCCGAGCCGAAGCGTGGTGGTGGCTGGCGGCTGATCGTGGCGATCGCCGACGTGTCGCACTACGTGCAGGCAGGCAACGCGCTGGATCGCGAGGCATACGAGCGCAGCACGTCCACCTATTTCCCCGGCTTCGTCGTGCCGATGCTGCCGGAGACGCTTTCCAACGGCATCTGCTCATTGAACCCGAAGGTCGAGCGGCTGTGCATGGTCTGCGACATGACCGTCGACGCCGAGGGCAACGTCGCCCGTTCGAAGTTCTACGACGCGGTGATGCGCTCGCATGCGCGGCTGACCTACGACAAGGTGTGGCAAGCGGTCGGCCTGCGCGAGAAGGACGCACGCCACGAAGTCGCCGACGTGCTGCCGCAGCTCGAGAACCTGCACGCGCTGTACAAGGCGATGGCGGCGCAGCGCAAGCGCCGCGGCGCGATCGACTTCGAGACGCCGGAGGTGAAGTTCCGTCTCGACCAGAGCGGCGGCGTGGAGTCGATGGGTGCCACCGAACGCAACGACGCGCACAAGCTGATCGAGGAGTGCATGATCGCGGCCAATGTGCAGGCCGCGCTGTTCCTGGAGAAGAGGAAAATCCCCGCGCTGTTCCGCGCACACGAGCCGCCGCCGGCGGAGAAATACGAGGACCTGCAGCAGTTCCTGCGCGAGTTCAAGCTGCGCATGCCGCCGGTGGAGGAGGTGACCCCGGCCGACTTCTCCGAGATCCTCGCACTGGTGCGCGATCGCCCCGAGCGCGAACTGATCCAGAGCGTGCTGCTGCGCTCGCAGAGCATGGCCGCCTACCAGCCCGACAACCGCGGCCACTTCGGCCTGTCGCTGCAGGCGTACGCGCACTTCACCTCGCCGATCCGTCGTTATCCCGACCTGCTGGTGCATCGCGCGATCCGTTACGCGCTGGCCGGCGGCAAGCCCAGCGACTACACCTACACGCCCGCCGAGGTGGCGGCGATGGCCGTGCATTGCTCGCAGCGTGAGCGTCGTGCCGAGGAGGCCGAGCGCGACGTGGACGAGCGCTTCAAGTGCGCGTGGATGGAGAAGCACATCGGCAGCGAGTTCGACGGCGTGGTCACCGGGGTCACCTCGTTCGGCCTGTTCGTGGAGCTGGACGAATCGAAGGTTTCCGGCCTGGTGCACATCAGCCAGCTGGTGAACGACTACTACCACTTCGACGCGGTGCGCAAGCTGCTCAAGGGTGAGCGCACCGGCGCGCAGTTCCGCCTCGGCGACCACGTGCGCATCCAGGTGCTGCGCGCCAGCCTGGAGGATCGCAAGATCGACTTCCGCCTGGTCTCGCCGCGCACGTCGGCCCCGGCCCCAGCCCCGACCGGCAGCGGCAAGGCGTATGACTATGCCGCCGCGGGCGAGCGCTATTCGCTGCCGAAGAAGGCGGCCGCCACGACCAAGGCACCGGGCATGTTCGGTCGCGCCGCCAAGGCGATCGGCCGCGCATTCGGCCGCAAGGAGGCCGAGGTTGCCACACCGGCGCCGGCCCCGCGCAAGGCTGCGGCGAGCGATAGTCCGCCGCCGCGTGCACAGCCGCCGGCAGGGCGCCAGCATGCCGGCGGCCAGCATCAGGGCCGCAGGGTCGAACCGTCGTCCGATCGTCGCCCGCGCAAGGACGGTTCCGCCAGGCGCGCGCCGGCCCCGGCTGCCGTCCCGCCGGCGCCGAAGAAGCACGGCGGCCGCAAACCGAAACCGAAAGGCAAGCCATGAGTGAGAGCTGGATCGTCGGCATCAATCCCGTCGAGGGCGCATTGAGCAACGATGCCGAGCGCGTGCGTGAGCTGCTGGTGGAGAACGGCCAGCGCAACGCCCGCGTGCTGGAGCTGGCCGAGCGCGCAAAGAAGCTGGGCATCGCGGTACGCCACCGTCCGCGCGAGGAGCTGGACAAGCACGCGGGCGAAGCGCGCCACCAGGGCGTGGCGGCGCGTTACGAGGCGGCGCCGGCCGCGCACGAAGGCGACCTTGCCGGCCTGCTCGAACGCGACGGCAGCGATACCCTGGTGCTGGTGCTGGACGGTGTCACCGATCCGCACAACCTCGGCGCCTGCCTGCGCAGCGCCGCCGCGGCGAAAGTCACCGCGGTGATCGTGCCGAAGGATCGCGCGGTCGGCCTCACGCCGGTGGTGCGCCGCGCCTCGGCCGGCGGAGCCGACCGGGTACCGCTGATCGCGGTGACCAACCTGGCGCGTACACTGCGCGAGCTGAAGGATGCCGGCGTGTGGATCACCGGCCTGGCGGGCGACACCGAGACCACGATCTACGGTATCGACTTCAAGGGACCGGTGGCGCTGGTGCTGGGCAGCGAAGGCGAGGGCATCCGCCGGCTCACCCGCGAACTGTGCGATTTCGTGGCGAAGATCCCCATGCCCGGTTCGATGGAGAGCCTCAACGTCTCCGTCGCCACTGGCGTGGCCTTGTTCGAGGCGTTGCGCCAGCGCGGAGCGAAGCGATGACTTTCTTCTGGTACGACTGGGCCGGCTATCTCGGCGTGGCGCTGGTGTTGCTGGCCTTTCTGCTGCTGCAGGGGCATCGCCTGCATGGCAACGGGCTGATCTACCAGACGATGAACATTTTCGGCGCGCTCGGTGTGCTGTTGTCGCTGGTATTCGGCAGCTTCAACCTGTCCGCCTTCCTGCTGGAGGCCGCCTGGATCGCCATCGGCGTCTATGGCGTGGTGAACAACTGGCGTCGTCGTCGCACGATGCCGCCGCCGGCTGGCCACGCGCCATAGGTTGGCTGCCTGAATCCGCGTGCCGCCGGTTCCGCGGGTGGCCCGTCAGGCGATCGGGACGTCGCCACCTCGCGCACCGGACGCGCCGAGGTCGAGGCTCGCCCGTTCCACCAGCTCCAGTTGGCGCCAGCGGTTGACGATGCTGCAGAACAGCTCGGCGGTGCGCTCGGCGTCGTAGACGGCCGAATGCGCCTCGCGGCTGTCGAAGGTCAAGCCCGCCGCCAGCACTGCCTTGCTCAGCACGGTCTGGCCATAGGCCAGGCCGGCCAGGCTGACCGTGTCGAAACAGCTGAACGGATGGAACGGATTGCGCTTGTACCCGCAGCGGCGCACCGCCTGGTTGAGAAAGCCCAGGTCGAAGGCGGCGTTGTGGCCGACCAGGATCGCGCGCTGGCAACCCGCCTCGCGCACTGCCTCGCGCACCACCTGGAAAACGTGGTCCAGCGCCTGGCGTTCGGGCAGGGCGCCGCGCAATGGATTGTCCGGATCGATCCCGGTGATCTCCAGCGAACGGGGATCGAGGTTGGCGCCGGGGAACGGCTCCACGTGGGTGGTGACCAGCTCCTTGGTGCTCAGGAAGCCGGCCTCGTCGATGCGCAGCGGTATCGCGGCGATTTCCAGCAGCGCATCGTGTTCGGCATCGAAGCCGCCCGTCTCCACGTCGACCACGACCGGCAGGAAACCACGGAAACGCTCGGCCATGCGGGCCACGGCAGGGTTGTTGACGATATCCATCGGCGCAGCATATCAGCCGCCGTGCGGTGCACCCGGCGCCTGGCCGATCGCCGCGAGCATCGCCTCGGCGGTGGACACGCGCAGTTCGCCCGGCGCTTCCAGCTGCAATTGCCGCACCACGCCATCCTCGGCATACAGCGCGAACCGGCGCGCGCGGATGCCCATGCCGAAGTCGCTGCCATCCAGTTCCAGGCCCAGCGCGCGGGTGAAGCTGGCGTTGCCGTCGGCCAGCATCAGCAGCCCGCGTGGCACGTGCTGCGCGGTGGCCCACGCCTGCATCACGTAGGCGTCGTTGACCGCGAGGCACATCACCGCGATGCCTCGCGCCTGGAACTCGGCGAACGCCGCCACGTAGCCGGGCAGGTGATGGTTCGAGCAGGTCGGCGTGAACGCGCCAGGCACGCCGAACAGCACGGCCTTGCGTCCGCCGAACAGCGCGCCTGTGTGCACGGGCCGGATGTCGCCGTCGATCATCTTGATCGCGACGTCGGGCAGGGTGTCCCCGGGTTGGATGGTCATGGATCGCTCAATGGTGAACAACGCTTGCATGCTAGTGGTTTTGGCGGTCGGGTGCCTTGAATCGCCGCGGCGAGCACCTATTTCCGGAGCAGGCGGCGATCACGCCGCAAACCCGTCAGAGGAGGCACTGAAATGAACGTGAGCCGTCAATCCGTGTGGAACCGCGAGTTCGGTACGCCGGACGATTTCCGCCAGGTCATGAGCCGCTTTTTCGGCGCCGGCGACAATGACCAGTCCACCGTGGAAACCAGCCAGTGGGCGCCGCGGGTGGACATCCGCGAGGAAGACAAGCGCTTCATAATCCTGGTCGACGTGCCCGGCGTGGACCCGTCCACGATCGAGGTGAGCATGGACAAGAGCATCCTCACCATCAAGGGCGAACGCACCGTCGACAACGAAAAGGACGGCGGCAGGCTGACCCGGCAGGAGCGCGTCTACGGCACCTTCCATCGCCGCTTCTCGCTGCCGGAAAGCGCCGACGCGGAGAACATCAGCGCGCATGGCCGTTTCGGCGTGCTGGAGATCGCGATTCCGAAGAAGCCCGAAACCACGCCGCGTCGCATCGCGATCGACACCGGCAACTGACCTGCGCTGCACACGCAACGCGGTATGAAGACCCGCCCCGTCGTGGATAATGCTCCGCGGCGGGGCGCAGCCTTTCGGGCTGCGGTACCGACGAAAAGGAGCGGGTGTGGAATTCAAAGATTATTACGAGATCCTCGGCGTCAAGCCTGACGCCAGCGAGGCCGACATCAAGGCGGCGTATCGCAAGTTGGCGCGCAAGTACCACCCGGACAAGAACAAGGACGCGGGCGCCGAGGAGAAGTTCAAGGCGGTCAACGAAGCCAACGAGGTGTTGAAGGACGCCGAGAAGCGGCGCTCCTACGACCAGTTGCGCGCCGGCGGTTATCGCCAGGGCGAGCAGTTCCGCCCGCCGCCGGGCTGGCAGGAGCAACAGGGCTTCGGTGGCGACGCCGGTGATTTCAGCGATTTCTTCGAAAGCCTGTTCGGTCGCGGCGCTGCACATGGCGGCCATCGCGGCCAGCCGCGGCCGCGGCGTGGGCAGGACGTGCAGGCCTCGGTGCAGATCGACCTGCAGACCGCCTTCGACGGCGGCCCTACGCGGTTGGCCATGCACGATTCGTCCGGCGGCGAGCGCGTGCTCGAGGTGAAGATCCCCGCCGGCATCCAGAGCGGCCAGGTGATCCGTCTCTCGGGCCAGGGTCAGTCGGGCATGGGCGGTGGACCCAAGGGCGACCTGCTGCTGGAAGTGATCATCCGCGACGACCCGCGCTTTCGCCTCGACGGTCGCAACGTCGTCCACGTGCTGCCGATCGCGCCGTGGGAAGCCGCGCTGGGCGCGACCGTACCGGTGCCGACGCTGGCGGGCACCGTGGACCTGCGCATCCCCGCCGGCTCGCAGTCCGGCCGCAAGCTGAGGCTGAAGGGCCGCGGCATGCCTGGCGGCAATCCGGGCGATCAGCTGGTGGAATTGTCCATTCGCACGCCGGCGGCCGACAGCGATGCGCAGCGCAAGGCCTATGAGGTCTTGCGGAAGAGTTTCGCGGACTACGATCCGCGAGGCTGAAGTTCCGCACGTCGTAGGGCGGGCAACGCCCGCCATCGGCGCGCCGGAAAGGGCGGTCGGCGGGCAGTGCCCGCCCTACCCAGTGCTTTCCCTCACATGACGAAGAGCATCGCGCACAGGGTGCGCTCCTGCAGATGACGCGGCCGCCGGCAAGCAAAAGGCCGCCTCGCGGCGGCCTTCCGTTCAATCACACGAGATGACCACTCAGCTGCGCGAGGCGCGCTTGCGGTCGATCTCGGTGAGGTGTTTCTTGCGCAGGCGGATTTCCTTCGGGGTGACCTCGACCAGCTCGTCGTCGTCGATGAAGTCCAGTGCCTGTTCCAGGGTGAACTTGATCGCGGGGGTGAGCTGGATCGCGTCGTCCTTGCCCGAGGCGCGCATGTTGGTCAGCGGCTTGGGCTTGATCACGTTGACGGTGAGGTCGTTGTCCTTGGCGTGGATGCCGACCAGCTGGCCTTCATACACGTTGTCGCCCTCGGCGGCGAACAGCTTGCCGCGATCCTGCAGCGGCCCGAGCGAATAGGCGGGGGTGGTGCCGCCGGCATTGGCGATCATCACGCCGTTCTGCCGCTTGGCGATCTGGCCTTCTTCCTTCGGGCCGTAGTGGTCGAACACGTGGAACAGCAGGCCCGAGCCCTGGGTCAGGGTCTTGAACTGGTTCTGGAAGCCGATCAGGCCGCGCGCCGGGATTTCGTAATCCAGCCGCACGCGGCCCTTGCCGTCGGATTCCATGTTCTTCAGCTGGCCCTTGCGCATGCCCAGCTTCTCCATCACGCCGCCCTGGTGGATTTCCTCCACGTCGACCACCAACTGCTCGATCGGCTCCATCTTCTGGCCGTCGATCTCCTTGATGATGACTTCCGGGCGTGACACGGCCAGTTCGTAGCCTTCGCGGCGCATGTTCTCGATCAGCACCGACAGGTGCAGCTCGCCGCGGCCGGAGACCAGGAACTTGTCGGCATCCGAACCCTGCTCCACCTTCAGCGCCACGTTGTGCACCTGCTCGCGCTCCAGCCGGTCCTTGAGCTGGCGGCTGGTGAGGAACTTGCCGCCGGAGAGATCCTTGTTGCCGGCGAACGGCGAATTGTTGACCTGGAAGGTCATCGAGATCGTCGGTTCGTCCACGGTCAGCGCAGGCAGCGCCTCGGGCGTGTCCAGCGCGCAGATGGTGTCGGAGATGGTCAGGTCGGCGATGCCCGAGATGGCCACGATGTCGCCGGCCTCGGCGGTTTCCTGCTCGATCCGCTCCAGGCCGAGGAAGCCGAGCACCTGCAGCACCTTGCCCTGGCGCTTCTTGCCGTGACGGTCGATCACCGCCACCGGCATGTTCTTCTTCAGGGTGCCGCGCTGGATGCGGCCGATGCCGATCACGCCGACGAAGTTGTTGTAGTCGAGCTGGCTGATGCGCATCTGGAACGGGCCGTCAGGGTCCACGTCCGGCTTGCTGACGTGCTGCATGATCGCCTCGTACAGCGGGGTCATGTCGCCCTCGCGCACGTTCTCGTCCAGGCCGGCGTAGCCGTTCAGCGCCGAGGCGTAGACGATCGGGAACTCCATCTGCTCGGGCGTGGCGCCGAGGCGGTCAAACAGATCCCATACCTGCTCGACGACCCACTCCGGGCGCGCACCGGGGCGGTCGACCTTGTTGATCACCACGATCGGCTTGAAGCCCATCGCGAACGCCTTCTGCGTCACGAAGCGGGTCTGCGGCATCGGGCCGTCCATCGCGTCGACCAGGATCAGCACCGAGTCGACCATCGACAGCACGCGCTCGACCTCGCCGCCGAAGTCGGCGTGTCCGGGCGTGTCGACAATATTGATGCGGTTGCCCCGCCACGTGATGGCGGTGTTCTTGGCCAGGATGGTGATGCCGCGTTCCTTTTCCTGGTCGTTCGAATCCATCACACGCTCGGCCAGCACGGTGCGCTCGTTCAGCGTGCCGGACTGCTTGAGCAGGCAGTCCACCAGCGTGGTCTTGCCGTGGTCGACGTGGGCGACGATGGCGATGTTGCGCAGATTTTCTATGGACATGGGATCGACTCGGGTGGCGCGTGCAGCCACCACGTGGGTAATTTGAGGGTTAACCGGTCGATTATACGGGTTTGTGCGCCCGCGTGTGGGCACCCGTGCGACAGCCGGTCAAGGCACGCGACACCACCCGCCTCGGCGAACGGCCGGTGGCACGGGTCGGTCATCGCCCGAGGCGGGCTTCGTCCCGGGGTTCAAGCGGCGGGCGGAGTGCGCTAGCTAGACCACGCCCAGCAGGTAGTACGCGGTGATGACCACGGCCACGGCCAGGGTCTTGATCACGGTGATCGCGAAGATGTCCTTGTAGGACTGGCGATGGGTCAGCCCGGTGACCGCCAGCAGGGTGATCACCGCGCCGTTGTGGGGCAGGGTGTCCATGCCGCCGGAGGCCATCGCGGCCACGCGGTGCAGCACCTCCATCGGGATGCCGGCGGCGTTCGCGTTGTGGATGAAGGTCTCCGCCATCGCGCCCAGCGCGATGCTCATGCCGCCAGAGGCCGAGCCGGTGATGCCGGCCAGCGCGGTGACGGTGACCGCCTCGTTGACCAGCGGGTTGGGAATGGTGTGCAGCGCGTCGGCCACCAGCTTGAAGCCGGGCAGGGCGGCGATCACCGCGCCGAAGCCGTACTCCGAGGCGGTGTTCATCGAGGCCAGCAAGGCGCCGCCGACCGCCGCCTGAGTGCCTGCGGCCAGCCGCCCCATCACTGCACGCCAGGCGAACACCAGCACGCAAAGAATGCCTGCCAGCAGGGCGCCCTCGACCGCCCAGATCGCGGCGACCTTGGACACCTCCTGCACCACCGGCCTGGCGCTGCCGACCACGCTGGGCAGGAACGATTGCGTCTCGCCGTAGAGGTGCGGAATCCAGTCGGTGAACAGCTTGTTGCATACGCCGACCAGCACCAGCGGCAGCAGGGCGATCAGCGGATGCGGCAGGCGGGTGGCGTCGAACGGCTCCGGTTCGTTGACCAGGTTGCTGCCGTAGCCCTCGCCGGCTGCCGCGGCCTTGCGCCGGCGCCAGTCGAGATAGCCCAGGCCCACGACCAGGATGAAGATGCCGCCGATCGTGCCCAGCCACGGCGCGGCCCAGGTATCGGTGCCGAAGAACGCGGTGGGGATGATGTTCTGGATCTGCGGCGTGCCGGGCAGCGAATCCATGGTGAAGGTGAACGCGCCCAGCGCGATGGTGCCGGGGATCAGCCGCTTGGGGATGTCGCTGGCGCGGAACAGTTCCGCCGCGAACGGGTAGACCGCGAACACCACCACGAACAGCGACACGCCGCCGTAGGTCAGCAGCGCGCACACCAGCACGATGGACAGGATCGCCCGGCTGCGCCCGACCAGGCCGATCGTCGCCGCCACGATCGACTTGGAGAACCCCGACAGCTCGATCAGCTTGCCGAACACCGCGCCCAGCATGAACACCGGGAAATACAGCTTGAGGAAACCGACCATCCTGTCCATGAACAGGCCGGTGAACATCGGCGCCACCAGCGCCGGCTCGGTCAGCAGCACCGCGCCCAGCGCGGCGATCGGGGCGAACAGGATCACGCTGTAGCCGCGGTAGGCCGCGAACATCAGGAAGCACAGCGCAGCCAGCACGATCAAGAATGCCATCCGTGATTTCCCCAGCCTCGTCAATGCGACAGGCGTCGAGTATCCCGGAGGCACCAGGGCGCGGGCACTGTACGAAGGTACGAGTGCCCCGGCTTGCACGGGCACCTAAGCTGATCTGCATTCAGCATCCGCGCGAGCGATGCATTCACCGCCAAGGGGACGTCATGAAACGCACGCAACTGAGCTCGGCGATCGGTCTGGTACTGGGTTTCGCGCTGATGGCGCCGCTGCAGGCGCAGCAGGTCACGGATCCGTCAGGCACGGTCAAGCCGGCGGCCGCCAAGCAGGCCGAGGCGACACAGCTGGAAGCGGTCACGGTCACCGCGCGGCGTCGCGGCGAGGCGCTGGAGAAGGTGCCGGTGGCGGTCAGCGCGTTCACCAACGAGGATCTGAAGGATCTGCAGGCGAACAACATCGACGGCCTGCAGGGAGCCGTGCCGGGCATGAACATCGTGCAGGGCCGTGGCTCGTCCTCCTCGGTGAACGTGTTCATCCGCGGCATCGGCCAGCCCGACGCGTTGCAGACCTTCGACCCGGGCGTCGGCATGTACGTCGACGACGTGTACTACTCGCGCATCCAGGGCGCCCTGTTCAGCCTGTTCGACATCGAGCGCGTCGAGGTGCTGCGCGGGCCGCAGGGCACGCTGTACGGCAAGAACTCCACCGGCGGCGCGATCAAGATCATTACCAAAGAGCCGAGCAACACGCCCGAGGGCTCGATCGAGGGCACGGTCGGCAACTATGGCCGGCGCGAGGGTCGTTTCTATGTTTCCGGGCCGCTCGGCGCAACGGTGTCGGGCAATCTGGCCGGCGTCTACACGCGCACCGATGGTTACGTCACCGATCCGGCCACCGGCCAGAAATACAACAACGACAACACCAAGGCCGTGCGCGGCAAGTTGAAGTGGCAACCCAGTGACGCCTTCAGCGCCACGCTGTCGGCCGACTACACCAGGCAGGACACCAAGCTGACCCTGGGTGAGGCGACCGCGCCGCTGTATGCCACCGACCTCGCACTGGGCCAGGTGCTGCTCTACACGCCGCCCGCCGGCAAGTACGACTTCCACGGCGCGACCTCGTTCGGCCCCGGCCACGGGCAGAAGCTCACTCACTACGGCGCGTCGCTGCACATGGATTGGCACCTGGCCGACCGCTGGGACGTGAAGAGCATCACGGCGTGGCGCAAGCTGCACAGCAATTCCTTCATCGACATCGACGCCACCACGCTGGAACTGGGCGACGTGCTGGTCGATTTCCATCAGAAACAGCTGAGCCAGGAACTGCAGCTGCAGTACGACAACGGCAGCAACCTGCAGGCCGTGTACGGCCTGTATTACCTGGACGAGAAGGTGCCCTCGCACCAGGAGGCCTACGCCGACGACCTGCTGCGCTTCGCCACGCTGCCGGTGGATTTCCTGCGCACGATCGACGACAAGCTGGAGAACAAGAGCTGGGCCGGCTTCGCGCATTTCAACTGGGAGTTCGTGCCGACCTGGACGCTCGCCGCCGGCGTGCGCTACACCCACGAAACGAAGGACTACTGGCGCACCACCAGCGCGTTCTTCGGCGCGCCGCTGCAGGCGTTCAGCCAGGACCCGCAGGCGGTGATCCAGCCGACCAGCAAGTCGTGGAGCGCGGTCACGCCGTCGCTCAGCCTGGAGAAGCAGTTCACGCCGCAGACGATGGGCTATGTCTCGGTCAACCGCGGCTTCAAGTCCGGCGGCTTCAACGGCCGCGCCAACGATCCGGCGGAAGCGGCCGACCCGACCTTCGATCCCGAGTACGTGTGGACCTACGAGCTGGGCCTGAAGATGCGCTCGGCCGACAACCGGCTGCAGGGCAATTTCGCCGCCTACCACTCCAACTACACCGACTTCCAGGCGCGCGTTTCCGAGGTGCAGAACCCGGGCTCGGCCACGCCGGCCTTCAGCTTCCCGGTGCTCAACGCCGCCAAGCTGAAGATCGACGGCCTGGAGTTCGAGGGCGCCGCCGTGCTGGGCGAGGGCACCAGGCTTTCGACGCAGCTGGCGTGGATGGATGCGCGCTACGACAAGTTCGTCGACCCCCGCACGCAGTACGACCCGAGCCTGGCCGACCTGCACGACCACGTGCCGTTCTCGCCGAAGTTCACCGCCCGCGTGGCGCTGGCGCACACCTTCGGCCTGCCCAGCGGCAGCGCGCTGACCTTCGGCGCCGACGCCTCGTATCGCAGCGACACCTGGCTCAGCGTCGACAACCGCGACGGGCTGATGCAGCAGGCGTACACGGTCACCGGCGTGTTCGGCGTGTTCGATTCGGTCGACGGGCACTGGCAGCTGCGCGCCGGCGTGCGCAACCTCGGCGACAAGGTCTACAAGACCGACGGCCAGGAGTTCTCCAGCGTCGGCAACATCCAGACCGCCTACTACGGCGCGCCACGCAACTGGTACTTCAGCGCCCGGTACAATTTCTGAGCGGAACGCACCGGGTCCCGGTGCGCCGGGCCAACCGCCACTGCACCACGGGCAAGCATGGCCTGCGGCGCAGCGGTGGGCAGGGGCGATCCGCCGCTTCCCGGCCGGCAGGCCCACCATTCGACGGAGCAGACCCATGAACAGCCGATGGTTCAACCGCTTGCTGCTGCTGACCCTGCTGGGCAGCGGCAGCGCCTGCGCCGCCGACACCGCCGGGCGCCTGCCGCATCTGGCGATCGACCCCGCCCGCGTCGCGGTGGTGGGGCTTTCCTCGGGGGCCTACATGGCCGGCCAGGCGCAGCTCGCGTATCCCGATCTGTTTCCCGATGCCGCGCTGGTCGCCGGCGGCCCGTACGGTTGTGCCGGGGGGCAGCTGGCGGTGGCGCTGAGCGCCTGCATGAAGGGAGTGCCGGCGCCCGATGTCGCCAAACTGGTGGCCAGTGCCCGTGAGCGCTCGGCCGACGGCCGGATCGGTCCGCTGAAGGATCTCGCCGGCGCCCGCGTCTACCTGCTGCATGGCAAGGACGACGCCCTGGTCGCCCCGGCCGTGGCCGAGGCCGGCGCCCGTTTCTACGAGCAGTTGCGCGACGGCACGCCCGGCCTGGACGGCATGCAGGTGCACGAGGACGGCCAGCGTGCGTTTGCGCACAACCTGCCGGTGGCCGGCAGCGGCGACGATTGCGACAAGTCGGTGGCGCCGTACCTGGGCCACTGCGGCGTCGACGCCGCCGGCGAAATTTTCGCGCGGATGTTCGGCGAGCCGGCGCATGCCGCCACCGCGGCACGCGGCGAGCTGCGCACGTTCGACCAGGATGCGCTGCGCCCCGGGGGCGCCGACGCGTTCCTGGCAAGCACCGGATACGTCTATCTGCCGCCGGCCTGCATCGCCGGCAAGCCCTGCGGCCTGATGGTGGCCTTCCACGGCTGCAAGCAGAATGCCGACGCCGTGGGCAAGGCCTTCGTCGAGGACGCGGGCTTCAATCGCTGGGCGGACGTCTACGACGTGGCCGTGCTATATCCTCAGACACGCGCAAGTTTCGCGCCCTTGAATCCGCAGGCATGCTGGGACTGGTGGGGTTATTCGGGAGCCGACTACGACACACGCCAGGGCGTGCAGTTGCGCTGGCTGGTGGACGCGGTGCACGCGCTGGGTTTGCCTGCCGGGCATTGATGTCCCCCCATGCGGATGGCTTCGACGGTATCGTGGGAGCGCGCTCGCGCGCGATGCTTTTGGTTCCGTGCAAAACTTTTGGTTCCGTGCAAAACGGAGACTGGCCGCCCGCCCGTCCTTGTAGGAGCGCACCCTGTGCGCGATGCCTTTGCTCAAAGTGACTCGGTCGCCGAAGGCGATCGACCGCTGTTCGCTTCACCGGTGTCACGAGCCAGAGCATCGCGCACAGGGTGCGCTCCTACAGGGGCCGGCGATCGGACGCTGTTGGCTTCGGATGGAGTCAAGGACATCGCGCAGAAGTGCGCTCCTACAGGTGCAGGTGCAAGGAGGCTCTTTGCCTTGAAGACAGTGCACACCGCGGCAGAAGTATCGCGGCCGGGGCCACGCCCGCAAGCAAGGGCGCAAAAACCATGCTGAGCGCCAGCGTCATTGCCATCGCTGCGCTGTGCTGGCTCGGCCTGCTGTTCGGGGTGGCGTTGCTGGGCGAGCGGCGGCCGCACATTTTCGAGAAGCGATGGGCGATCGTGTATGCGCTGTCGCTGGCGATCCACTGCACCTCGTGGACGTTCTACGGCACCGTCACCCAGGCCAGCCGCTCCGGTTGGTGGCTGCCGCCGACGTTCGTGGGGGCGATCGTGATGTACGTGTTCGCGCTGAAATTCCTCGGCCGGATGGTGCAGCTGGTGCGCGAGTACAACGCCGGTTCGCTGGCCGACCTGATCGCGGTGCGGCTGGGCCGGCATTCGGGGTTGGCGGCGCTGGTCACCGCGGTGGTGGTGATCGGCATCGTGCCGTACATCGCGCTGCAGCTCAAAGCGGTGGCGATGAGCTACGGCATCCTCAGCCAGGGGCAACTGGCCGAATCCGAGCCGTGGCAGGACAGCGCGTTGTACGTGGCCTTGCTGATGGCGCTGTTCGCGATGCTGTTCGGTACGCGGCGCGCCTCGACCATGGCGCACAATCGCGGGCTGGTGCTGGCGATGGCGTTCGAGTCGCTGTTCAAGCTTGGCGCAATGCTGGCGCTGGGCAGCCTGTTGTTTGCCGCGCTGCCGGCGGATTTGCCCGCGCATGTGCCAGGGCCGCCGGACAGCGGCGGCTTCCCGGCGCTGATCCTGCTCGGCGCGTTGGCGATGTTCACCATGCCGCACCAGTTCTACGCCGGCATCGTGGAGTGCCGCAGCGACGGCAACCTGCGCACCGCGCGCTGGCTGTTTCCGTTGTACCTGCTGCTGATCTCGCTGCCGATCCTGCCGCTGGCGCGGCTGGGTGATGCGCTGCTCGGGCCCAGCGGGGTGTCGTCGGACATGTACGTGCTGGCCCTGCCGCTGGCACAGGGCGAGCGGGGGCTGGCGCTGGTTGCGTTTCTCGGCGGTCTGAGCGCGGCGACCAGCATGGTGGTGATCGCCACGCTGACGCTGAGCCTGATGGTGGTCAACCATTTCATCGCGCCGCTGCGCGTGCGTTCGGGTTGGGGGCGCGGCGAGCGCGTCGACTTGCGCGGGGCATTGCTCAATTACCGGCGCGTGGCGATCGTGGTGGTGATCCTGCTGGCGTGGGCATACAGCCGCCTGCTGGCGCGCAACGAGGCCCTGGCCGACATCGGCGCGATCTCGTTCTCGGCGCTGGCCGGACTGACGCCGGCCGTGCTTGCGGCGATGTATCGGCCGCAACTGGGCTCGCGCGCGGTGATGGCCGGGCTGGCTGCCGGCACCGTGGTGTGGATCTACGCGGTGTTGCCGGCGCTGCTGCCGGCGTCGCTGCCGTGGCTGCGCGAGGGACCGTTCGGCGTGCACTGGCTGGCGCCGGACGACCTGCTCGGCCTGGGCGACTGGAACCGCCTCGGTCGCGCCGTGGTGGTCAGCCTGGCGGCGAACGCGGCGGTGATGCTGGCCGTTGCCGGCTCGCGCTACGGGCAGGGCGGACGGGCGGTCAGCGTCGGCCATGTCGACGTCGCCGAACTGCGTGCGCTGGCGGCGCGCTTCCTGCCGCCGGAGCGTGTCGAGCATCTGTTCGACGGTGCGCCAGCCAGCGGCTCCTCCGGCACCGCGCGGGTCAACCAGGTGGAGCACGAGCTGGCCGCGGTGATCGGCGCCGCCTCGGCGCGCCTGCTGCTGGAAGTGGCGCATCGGCAGGGCCGCGAGGAGCTCGATACGGTGGTCGCGATCGTGGGCGAGGCGGCGCAGGATTTGCGCTTCAACCAGCGCGTGCTGGGCGCGGCGCTGGAGAACATGAGCCAGGGCATCTGCGTGGTCGACGCGGAGCTGTGCCTGGTGGCGTGGAACTCGCCGTATGCACGCCTGTTCAACTATCCGCCGGGCATGCTGCGGGTGGGCCGCCCGGTCGCCGAGCTGACCCGCCACAACATCGCGGCCGGCATGCTCGGCCCCGGAGCGGTCGAGACACGCGTGCAGCGCCGGCTGGAGCACATGCGCGCGGGTACCCGGCATTTGTCCGAGCGTCGTTTTCCCGACGGCAGGATCGTGGAGGTCCGCGGCAATCCGATGCCCGGCGGCGGCTTCGTGGCCACCTTCACCGACGTCACCGCGTTCCGCCAGGCCGAGGCGGCGCTCAAGCGCGTCAACGAGACACTGGAACTGCGCGTGGATGAGCGCACCCGTGCACTGGCGCTGGCCTCGGCGGATGCGCAGGCGGCCAACGAGGCGAAGGGCCGCTTCCTCACCGCGGTCACCCACGACCTGATGCAGCCGCTGCATGCGGCGCAGTTGTTCGCGCATGCGCTGACCGAGCGCGGTGGCGACAGCCGCACGGCGCAGCACCTCAACGGCGCGCTCGCCGCCACCGAGGGCTTGCTGACCGGGCTGCTCGACGTGGCGCGGCTGGAGGGTGGCCGCCTGCATCCGCAGCTGCGCGCGTTTGCGCTGGCCGAAGTGTTCGATCCGCTCGGCGCCGAGTTTCGCGCGATGGCCGCCGATCGTGATGTCCGGTTGCGCGTGGTGAGTACGCGGGCATGGGTGCAGTCCGATCCGCAGCTGTTGCGGCGGGTGCTGCAGAACTTCCTGTCCAACGCGCTGCGCCATGCCGGCCACGGCCGCGTGCTGCTCGGCGCGCGCCGGCGCGGCGCCATGCTGCGGCTGGAGGTGTGGGATACCGGTGGCGGCATTGCGCCGGAGGAGCAGCAACTGATCTTCCAGGAGTTCCGTCGCGGCAGTACGGCCGGAGGGCAGGGCTTGGGGCTGGGCCTGTCGATCGCACAGCGCATGGCCGACCTGCTCGGCCATCCGCTCGGGCTGCGCTCGTCGCCGGGGCACGGCAGCGTGTTCCATCTCGAGGTGCCGCTGGCACCGCCCACGCCGCACCGCGCGCCCTCTCCCGACACCATGCGGCCGCTGCCGGCGGGCCGCGCGCTGGTGCTGGACAACGAACCGGCGGCGCTGGCGGCGCTGACCACGCTGCTGGCCAGCTGGGGCTGGCAGGTGCACGCCGCGCGCAACGCGGCGCAGGCGTTGGCGGTGCCGTGGCGGCCGGACGTCAACATCCTGGACTTCCATCTGGATGGCGGCCAGAACGGCCTGGATGTCTGGCGACAACTCGCGGCAGGTCACCCTGACGTACCCACGGTGATGCTCACCGCGGACCGCGACGGCGAACTGCGCCAGCAACTGCTCGATGCCGGCGCGGGCGTGCTGTACAAGCCGCTCAAGCCGCTGGCACTGCGGCAGACGCTGTTGCGCCTCGGTGCGCGCGGTGTACATGCGGCGCAACAAGTTGCGCGTACCCGCGCCGTCAGCGCGGGCACGGCGCCTTCGCCCACCGCGTCGCAGCCGGGCGATTCTTGCGGCGCCACTGCCGGCGAGACCTGATCTGGATCAATGCCGCACCGGAGATCGAGGCCTATGGTCACGGGGCTCGACGCCCGGGTGGGCGCCATACCGGATTCGACGGAATGGAACGATGCAGGCAAGCGCAGCGGCACCCCGCGCGATCGGACAGGTGGAAGACGACCGTGCGTTGACGGCGGTATTCACGGCGTACGTCACCACCGCCACGATCTGGCTGGTGATTGCCACGGCAGTCGGTCTGCTGCTGGCGTTCAAGTTCGGCGCACCGGACTTCTGGGCGGCCAAATACCTGACTTTCGGTCGCCTGCGGCCGATCCATACCAACGCGACGTTCTACGGCTGGGCCAGCATCGGCCTGGTCGGCGTGGCGTATTACATCGCCGCGCGCAGCTGCGGCACGCGCCTGTACAGCACCCGGCTGGCGTGGCTCGGACTGGCGTTGTTCAACCTCGCCGCGATCGCCGGCACGATTGCGCTGGACCTGGGCTGCAACGACGGCGATCTGGAATATCGCGAATGGCCGTGGCCGATCCGGCTGATCTTCCTGGCCGCCTTGCTGGTGACGGGATGGAACCTCATCGGCACCGTGCTCAGGCGCAGCAGCGAGGACATCTATCTTTCCAACTGGTACACCATCGCCGGCGTGCTGTGGACGTGCGTGATCGCCACCGTGGGCGTGCTGCCGTGGTACCAGCATGGCCTGGGCCAGGTGGCCATCTCCGGCTTCTACATGCACAACGCGGTCGGCATGTGGTTCACGCCGCTGGCATTGGGCACGTTCTACTACGCGATACCCAAGATCCTGAGCCGACCGATCTATTCCTACGCGCTGGGCGTGTTCGCGTTCTGGACCAACCTGCTGTTCTATCCGCTGCTCGGTGCGCACCACTTCCTGTTCAGTCCGCTGCCGTGGTGGCTGCAGACCACCGCGATCGTGTTCAGCGTGGCGATGCTGGTGCCGGTGTGGGGCGGCAGCGCGAACTATCTGCTGACCATGCGCGGGCGCTATCGCGACATGATCCATTCCTACCCGCTGATGTTCATCTTCGTGGGGGTGATCGGTTATCTGTTCGGCTCGACCCAGGGCACGGTCGAGGCGTTCCGCTCGATGCAGGCGATCTGGCACTTCACCAACTTCACGGTCGGACATTCGCACCTGACGATGTACGGCTTCGTCACGTTCGCGCTGTGGGGCGGCATCTACGCGCTGCTGCCGCTGGCCACCGGCAAGACCGCGGGACGCATCGGGCTGGCGGCGCATTTCTGGATGGCGCTGGTAGGCAGCTTCATCTACGTGATCTCGCTGTCGATCGGCGGCACGGTGCAGGGACTGGATTGGCTGCACGGCCTCCCGTTCATCCAGTCGGTGGTGGACATGCAGCCGTACTACGTGTGGCGTGGCGTGGGCGGGATGCTGATGTTCGGCTCGCACCTGGTGTTCGCGTGGAACGTGTGGCGCATGACCTCGGGCCAGCCCGGCAATGCCGCCTCGCCGGTGCTCGATGCCGACGCCACCGGGGAGGTCGCGGCATGAAAAAGCTCCTGCTGATCGCCGGCGGGGCGCTGGGCATCTACATCGTCATCGTGCTGCTGGTGGCGGTGCTGCCCGCGATCGACTTGTCCGGCACACCGGCGGGCCCGGGCGTGGAACCGCTGACCGCGTTGCAGGCGGAAGGCCGCACGGTTTTCGTCGCCAACGGCTGCAGCTATTGCCATACGCAACAGGTACGCCCGCTGGACGAGGACAAGGTGTTCGGCCGGCCTTCCGCCCCGGGCGACTTCGTCTACCAGACGCCGGAGTTGCTGGGTTCCGAACGCACCGGCCCGGATCTCGCCAACGTGGGCGCCAGCAAGCCGAGCGACGTGTGGCAGTACATCCACCTGTTCGACCCGCGCGCCGTGGTGCCCGAGTCGATCATGCCGAACTTCAAGTTCCTGTTCCGCGTGGTGGACAAGGTGCCGCCCGGCGAGACCGCGGTGCCGGTTCCGGCAGGCTTCGCGCCGAAGACGGGCAAGGTGATCCCCACGCCGCAGGCCAGGGCGCTGGTTGCCTATCTGCTGTCCCTGAAGCAGACACCGATCCCGGGTTACACGATGAACGGCAGCATGGGCGGCGCGACGAACGTGGCGCCGATGGCGAAGGCCGGACCTGCGCCGGCGACTGCTCCGGCCGGTGCGTACCAGTACGTGGCGAGCAAGGGCGAGGCGTTGTTCACCGCCAATTGTTCCGCCTGCCACCAGGCCACCGGCACCGGCATCCCCGGCGCCTTTCCGCCGCTCAAGGGCAATGCCGCGGTGGACGATGAGGACCCGACCCTGCACATCCACACGGTGTTGCAGGGCGCGCACGGCGTCATCATCGGCGGCGTGAAATACGACAGCGCCATGCCGCCGTTCGCCGGCCAGCTGAGCGACGCGGACATTGCCGACATCGTCAACTACGAGCGCAGCTCGTGGGGCAACCACGCCAAGCCGGTCACGCCGGCCGAGGTCGCTGTCGTGCGCGCGAAGGGGCAATGACATGCATCACATGACCGGGCCGCTGTGGGGCAACATCGCGATCATCGGGATCGCCGGTGCCATCACGATCGGCTGTTTCGTCGCGATGTTCTGGATGATCTTCCGGCCCGGCGAGAAGGATCCGCGCCACTGCAAGAACGACATCCTGCGGCCGGATCGGTGAGGGAGGTATCCGCGATGGCCAAGCCGCACGTGCGCATCTACATCGACGACAACCCGAAGCCGGTGATCGATCGCGAGTTGCCCACCTCGCTGACGCTGGATACGCGCCAGCTGAGCGACGGTCCGCATCGTCTGATCGTCTGTGCCGAGGACCAGGGCGGTGCCGAAGGCATCGAGGAGATCCCGTTCGTCGTGCAGAACGGTCCCGGCATCCTGGTCTCCGGCCTGCGTCCGGGCTCGACCCGGCGCGGCGAGTTGCAGCTGCACGTGGATGCGTTCAGCACGGACGATCCGTTTGATCCGCGCCGCGCCGAGGCGCGTTCGTCGATCCCGGTGTGGGTGTGGGTGCTGAGCCTGTTCGTGGTGGCCTGGGCGGTGTTCTACGCCGCGCGTATGTGGGAGGTGCCCGCGCCCTATGCGAACACGCCGACCTACATGCAGCCGGCCGCACCGTCGCACGGTTGATCGCTGCCGCCGCGCGTGGCCGGCGCGACCACGGTGTTTTCACCGGTGCGCGCCCATCATGCCGGCGATCCAGCCATTCCCTGACGTGGATCAGCGCTGCGCCATGCGGCCGCGCCTAAGGTGAGGGTACGCGACGCCCGCTTGGCGCCATGCCGGGTGCACAACCATGAAACGATGCAGAAGGGCAGCGGAATCCGACGTGCGGCGGCAAACGCCGGGTGATGCGCGCCAGTCGCGCGAACGGCGCGAACGACGCATCGACGAGCAACTGGCGCAGAGCTTTCCCGCCAGCGATCCGCCCGGCTGGGTGCTCGGCACATCGCGGCCGCCACTCTGAGGCGATCGACCCGACCCCGCGCGTCCGGTCGCCGCAGGGCGAGCGGGCGTGCGCGTCCGAGAAACGAACAGGAGCAAACCCCATGGAGCCACCCATGTATCCCCCCTCCACCGTGGAACTGGCGCGCAAGCGCCGCGAGCTGGCGCCCGCGCCGCTGCAGGCCTTCAAGGCTTTCAGTGCCGCCGTGTTCGCCGACGGTGCCTTGCCCGACGTCACCAAGCAGTTGATCGCGGTGGCGGTGGCGCACACCACGCAATGCCCGTACTGCATCAAGGGCCATACCGCCGAGGCGCTCAAGCAGGGCGCCACCGAACAGCAGATCATGGAGGCGATCTGGGTCGCCGCCGAAATGCGCGCCGGCGCCGCCTATGCGCATTCCGCGCTGGCGCTGGACGTGATGCAGCATGCGCACGAGGGCCACTGAGATGAGCGCCCGTTTTGCCACGGTCTCCGACACCATCCTCGACGCCATCGGCGACACGCCGCTGCTGAACATCGAGGGCGTCTACGCCAAGATCGAGTTCCTCAACCCGTCCGGCTCGATCAAGGCGCGCATCGCCAGGTACATGATCGAGCGCGCCGAGCGCGAAGGCCTGCTCAAGCCGGGCGACACCATCGTGGAGGCGACCAGCGGCAACACCGGCAACGCCCTGTCGATGGTGGCCGCGGTGAAGGGCTACCGCATGCAGGTGGTGATGCCCGAGGGGCTGTCCAGCGAGCGCGTGGCGATCTCCCGCGCATTCGGCGCCGAGGTGCTGTTCTGCGGCAATTTCCACGTCAACGAGGCGCTGGCGCGGGCGAAGGAGCTGGGCCAGCAGCCCGGCTATTTCTGCCCCAGCCAGTTCGAGTCGGAATGGAACGTGGAGGAGAACCGCGAGATCCTCGGCCCGGAGATCCTTGCCCAGCTGCCCGCCGGCTGCGTGCCCGATGCTTTGGTGCTCGGCGTGGGCACCGGCGGTACGCTGATCGGCGTGGGGCAGGCGTTCCGCGCGGTCAATCCCGATGTGCGGCTGTTCGCGATGGAGCCATCCGAATCGTGCACGATCCTCTGCGGCGAGATCGCCGCGCACACCATCGAGGGCATTTCCGACGGCTTCGTGCCGGGCATCTTCGAACGCCACGCCAGCCTGGTGAACGAGGTGCTGTCGGTATCCAGCGTCGATGCGGTGGCCGAGATGAAACGGTTGGCACGCCGCCACGGCCTGTTCTGCGGCCCCAGCTCCGGCGCGCACATGCTGGCGGCGCAGCGCATCCGCAAGAACTTCCCCGAGTTGAAGACGGTGGTGACGGTGTTCTGCGACGAAGGCGAGAAATACCTGCACGAGTATTTCATGGCGCCGGCCAGTAGCGAGGTCGATGCCACGCATTTCGCCTGAGTGCGTGTTGGTACGTGACGGGGATCGCGGCGGGACGCCGTGCATTCACGGATGTGCCGCAACGAACCCCTTCGCTTCGGCCAGCGCCGGCAGATCCGCATCGGCGCTGTGCCAGATGGTCATCAGTTCCTTGTAGGTGGCGGTGGCTGCCGCGGGGTCGCCGCTGGCCGATTCCGCGCGGGCGCGGCCGAGCAGGGACCGGGTGCGGCGGGGTGCGCTTTTCAGTGCGGTCCCGAATGCCGCGCGCGCCTCGGTCGCCTTGCCTTGCCTGAGCAACTGTTCGCCCAGCAGTTCGTGTGGCGGCTTGATCGGCACCGGCGGACCGAAGTCGAACGCCAGTGTTTCGTAGCGGCGGGCTGCGCGGCGGATGGCATCCAGGCCACTCTGCGGCTTGCCCTCGCCGATCGCCAGCATGCCGCCGAGGTCCTCCCGGAGGATGGCCAGGTAGCTGGTCGTCTGGGCGTCGCCGGAGGTCTCGTTGCCGGCGTGCCGCGCCGACAGCGCGGCCAGCGATTTCTGCGCAGCCGGCAGGTCGTGGCGTTCGATCGCGGCATAGCCCTCGGTGAAATCGTTCCAGCCGGCGTCCGGGCCCATGCCGGTCGTATCCACCGTGGTGTGCGCGGCCGGGCCGTTGCCGTCGCCGGATTCGACCACGGCGATCGCGCGCATCTGCAACAGCGACTTGTTGAGCATTTGCGCGAATTTCGTCGGCGTGCTTTGCATCGTGGCCAGCCGGTCGGCGTGGGCGTTGGCCCAGGCTATCGAGGGCTCGATCGACTGCCGGCATGCCTGCAGCGCCCTTTCGGCATCGCGGAAACGACCCTGCTGGTAGTAGGCGTACTCCAGCCACTCCATGTAGTGACCGCATTCGGCGGGCGGGCGGCCGGCGGCTTTGGCCTGGGCATTGACCACGCGCATCGCCACCTCGTTGGCTTTCGCCACGTCATCCCACAAGCCGAGCGCCATGAAGATGTGCGACGTCATGTGCTGGGCGTGGGCGGCCTCGGGCGAGATCTTCGACAGCGCGTGCGCAGGCTCGAGCGCGCCGGCGGCGTGCGCGGGATCGTCCATCGCGTGAATCCAGTAATGCGCCGCGCCGGGGTCCTGCGGGTTCAGGCGGAAGATGCGCTCGGCAATGGCACCGGCGCGCAGATAGGCCGGGATGTCGCGCACGCCTTCGCTGCGTCCCATCAGCGCCAGCGCGTGGAAGAGCTGGGCGTTGTTGTCATGCGGCCAGGTCCTGGCCAATCGCTCCATCGCCTGGTCGTACTGCGCGTCGCGTTCCGGCTTGGTGCCGTGGCCGGAATACAGGATTTCCACGGCGGCGAGATAGGCCTTCTCGCGCGGCGTCGGCGCCTTGGCGGCGCGCGCGGCCGGGGTAGGGCCGAGCCGTTCGAGTGCCGCGCGACCGGCATCGGCATCGAGCTGGTTCCAGATGCCGTGGTTGTACGTCATCGCTTCACCCCAGCAGGCCATGGCGAAGCCCGGGTCCAGTTGCCGGGCCTCGCGGAATGCCTTGGCGGCATCCGGATACTCGAACAGGTGCAACAGCAGCGCGCCGCGCAGGAAGGCGGTTTGCGCAGCCGTCGAATGGGTCGACGTGGGGAACGAGATGCTGCCGAGGCCGGCGATGGTTTGCATCGGGGTGGCTTCGCGCGCCTGGGCGCCGGTCAGCAGGCCCGGCCACAGGATTCCGCAGACGAAGGCGACTAGAGCCAGGACGACGAGACGAAGACGACGCGACAGATTCATGATTGACATCCTTCTGCTGGATGAAGTCACGTGCGGCGGGCGAACCCGCCGGCGCAGGGGACGAGATCATGAGGTAGCGCCCATCCTCCGGGAACGGGGCAGAGGCGTCTCGGTCTGGGCGCGCGCAGTGTGCGCCTGGCCGGCCACGGATGGAAACCCGCCAAGGGCGATGTCGTGGCGTGGTGTCGCCGCGTGCGGCTATCCCACCCGTCCTGGCTCCCCCAGGTCGAGCGATCGCAACAGCATGCCGGCCTGCGTGCGATTGCGCACCCGCAGCTTCTCGAAGATCGCCGTGACGTGCGCCTTCACCGTGCGTTCCTGGATCGAGAGCCGGTCGGCGATCTGCTTGTTCAGCAGCCCCTCGGCGAGCAGGGCGAGCACCCGCGACTGCTGTTCGGTCAACCGGGCCAGCCGGCCGGCCAGATCGGTGTCGGTGGAATCGGCGGGCAGGGCGGCGACGGCGTCGGCGAGTGCGGCGGGCAGCCAGCTGCCGCAGTCGAGCACCTGCCGGATCGCTGCACCGATCTCGGTGGGGCTGGCGCTCTTGCAGATGAAACCGGCGGCGCCGTGGTCGAGCACGCGGCGCACCACGTGCGGTTCGTCGTGCGCGGATACCACCAGCACGGCAACCGCCGGATGCTGGCCGCGCACCGCGGCCAGCCCGGTCAGTCCGTGGCTGCCCGGCATGTGCAGGTCGAGCAGCACCAGGTCGATGTCCGGGTCCGCACGCAACGCGGCCAGTGCGGTGGCCAGGTCGGTGGCCTCGCGCACGGTGCAGTCGGGCAGGCTGTGCTCGGCGGCCTGGCGCAACGCGGCACGAAACAGCGGGTGGTCGTCGGCGATCAACAGACTCGGCATGAGCGCCAAGGTAGCCGGACGAACTGCCGGCGTCGAGTTGCCGTGGCGGCGAGGCTGGACCTTCGTACGATGGCAACGCGTCGCGTGCCTGCTTATGGTGTGGCAATGAATGCATCCCTTCGCTGGTTGGCCGCGCCGTGCATCTGCGTGCTGGTTTCCGTCATGCTGTCCGCTTGTGTCGAAGGGGCGACCACGCGAGGGGCGAAGATGCATGAGCTGGAACTGGGCAAGGTGCTTGCCACCGAGCACCGCGGCCACGATGACCTGCTCAGCGCCGGCCTGGGCCTGAGCGGATTGGCCGGCTTGCCGGTGCCGTTCGCCAATCCGCTGGCGCCTACCGCGGCGGAGCTGCGCCGCCGGGCGATCCAGACCAGTTGGAAGGGCATTGCCGATCTCGGCCCGCTGGGCGGCTACGGCCGCGTGTACGGCGGCGTGCCGGACGTGCCGGGGCGCGAGTACCAGATGTTCGCTCGGCTGCCGGGGGCGCGTTCGCCGCATCGGGTGCTGCTGCAATTGCCCGACGGATTCGACCACGCGAAGCGCTGCCTGGTGGTGACCGCCTCGTCCGGTTCGCGCGGCATCTACGGTGCGATCGCCGTTGCCGGCGCGTGGGGTCTGCCGCGCGGTTGCGCGGTGGCGTACACCGACAAGGGCACCGGCTCGGGCTATTTCGATTATTCCGACGACAGCGGGGTAGCGCTGGACGGCCGGCGTGCGAAACGCGGCGAGCAGGAACTGGAGTTCGAGCCGCCGCCGGCAGGTGCCGGCACGGGCATCGCGGTCAAGCACGCGCACTCCGGCGACAACCCGGAGGCGGACTGGGGCCGCGACGTGATCCAGGCCGCGCAGTTCGGCCTGGCCATGCTCGACCGCGCCTATCCCGGCGAGGCGCCGTTCACGGCGCAGAACACGAAGATCATCGCCACCGGCATCTCCAATGGCGGCGGCGCGGTGCTGCAGGCGGCGGGGCTCGACCATGACGGGTTCTTCGCCGGCGTGGTGGCGCTGGAACCCAATGTCTACGCCGCGGATGGCGGCCGGCCGCTGTACGACTACGCGACCGAGGCGGCGATCTGGCTGCCATGCGCGCTTGCCGACGCCCGCTTCGACGACACCCCCATGGCGCGCGGGGCAACCCGTCAGCCGCCGCCGGCGTGGGCGTTGCGCTGCGCCAGCCTGCGCGCGCAGGGCAAGCTGCAAGGCAGCACGCTGGCCGAGCAGTCGGCGCAGGCGCGCCACTATCTGCAGCAGCGTGGCTGGAACGACGCGGCGATGGCCACCGCGGCCAGCACCACCGCGTTCGACCTGTGGCGCGTGGTCACCGCCGGTTACGCCTCGGCCTATTTGCGCCGCGGCCCTGCCGACATGCCATGCGGGTTCCATTACGCGGCGATGGGTGTCGGTGCCCTCCCGGGCGTGACTGATCCGATGGCGCGCGCGGCGTGGTGGGCCGACGCCTCGGGCATTCCTCCCGGCAATGGCGTGGGGCTGTTCGGCGGCGTCAACGTGTCGCCCGATCCGACTCTGCTCGGCGAGGATTGCCTGCGCGCGCTGTGGACCGGCGACGAGCCGGCCGCGCAGATGCTGCAGGCCTCCATTGCTGCCACGGCGGCCAAGCTGCCACGCGCCGACTTGCCGCTGTGGGTGGTGCACGGTGCCGACGACGGCCTGCTGCCGACCGCCTTCACCTCCGAACCCTATGTCGCCTGGCTGCGCGAAGAGGGCCGTCGGCTGCTGTACTGGAAGGTGCCGCACGCCCAGCATTTCGATGCGTTCCTGCCGCTGCCAGGCTTCGGCGAGCGCCATCTGCCGCTGCTGCCCTACGGCTACGCCGCCCTCGACCGGTTGTGGGCGCATCTGTACGAGGGGGCTGCCTGGCCGACCAGCGTGCCCACGCCTGCAGGCCACCCGCGCGGCGCATCCGTGCTCAGGCGGGAGTCGCTGGGGCTGGACTGAGGCGCTGCCTCGCGGGGGCGGGTGTTGACCTGACCGGAAAAACGGCGCGACCATGTTCAGTGTTGCGGCAAATCGTCGCAGGCGAGGGACAACAAAAATCAGGGGCTCAATGACGGCGAAGCGGCCGGTCGCGAATGCGGCCGATACCGGCGAACCGCCTTACGTCGGGAGCAGAACTTGATGAACAGACACATGCGATTGGTCTTGTCCGCGGCGATTGCCGCCTGCCTCGTGCCCGGACTCGCGCTGGCACAGGATGACGACTCGGCGCAAACCACGGCACCGCCTGCTGCCAGCAAGGCGCCGGCCAAGCCCAGTACCGCCAATACCAAGAACCTCGAACAGGTGGTGGTGACGGGCAACGCGGCCACCGGCGGCCTGAAGAAGATCGACACCAGCTACACGATCACCACGGCAACCGCCGAGCAGATCAAGATGGCCAACCCCAAGAGCACGGCCGATCTGCTGAAGATCGCGCCGGGCCTGTGGCCGGAGTCCACCGGTGGCCAGACCGGCGCCAACATCGAGATCGCCGGCTTCCCCGGCGGCGGCGATGCGCCGTTCAACACGGTGCAACTGATGGGCTCGCCGCTGTACGGCATGCCGACGCTGTCGTTCTTCGAGCAGACCTCGATCTTCCGCCTCGACGACACCGTCGATCGCGTCGAGATCATCCAGGGCGGGCCCTCGGTGGTATTCGCCGACGGCCAGATCGGCGCCAGCGAGAACTTCATCCTCAAGCAGGGCACCGAGGTGCCTTCGGGCAGCGTCGGGGTGACCTGGGGCAACGAGAACCTCAAGCGCGTCGATGGCTTCTTCGGCTTTCCGATCGCGCAGGACTGGTATGGCAGCGTGGGCGGTTTCTACCGCGATTCGGACGGCGTGCGCGATCCGCAGTTTCCCGCCGACAAGGGCGGCCAGCTCACCGGCACGCTGACCCACGACAGCGACAACGGCACGATGACGCTGTACGCGCGCTACCTCGACGACAAGAACCAGTTCATCACGCCGATTCCGCTGATCCAGACCGGCACGGACAACTTCCATGCCTATCCGGGCTTCGATCCGCTGACCGACACGTACAACAGCAAGGCCATCCAGCACGTGTTCCTGCGCGGCTATCCCGGTGGGGGCCGCAACGCCGACCTGGCCAACGGCCGCGGCGCCAAGTTCGGCTTCTTCGGCGGCAACTTCGACTACGACCTGGGCAACGGCTGGCGGCTGTCGAACAAGTTCCTCATCGACGGCGGCGACGTCGACACCAATGCGCTGTTTTCCGGCACCAACCCGGGCAGCATGAACGACATGCTGTACACCGACCAGAGCCAGATCGGCGCGTTCAACCTGGCGCCTGGTTCGGCCACCGCCACCTACGTGGGTGGCGGCGCGGTCGATCCGAACCAGAGCGTGATCCACCAGGGCTGGTGGTTCATCCACAAGCACCTGAAGAACATCAACAACGACTTTCGCCTGAGCAAGGAGATCTTCGACGGCAACACGCTCACCGCCGGCCTGTACCTGGCGCACTACACCATGGATGACGAGTGGGCACTGGGCAACCAGATGCTGATGACCAACACGCCCAACGCACGCCCGATCACGGTCAGCTACGTCGATGCCAACGGCGTCAACCAGCTCACCGACAACCAGGGCTTCCTCGACTACGGCGGCTTCAACATCACCGAGCATGGCAACGCCAACAACAAGGCGTTCTACCTGTCCGACATCTGGCGCCTGGGCAAGTGGCTGATCGACCTGTCCGGCCGGGTGGAGAACCAGAACGCCACCAATGACGTGTGCAACCTCACCAACGTCAACCTGGACGGCGACCCCAACACCAAGTATGACAACGCCGTGCCGGTATGCAACGGCAGCTTCTCGCATACGCGCTACGACAAGACGCATCCCTCGTGGACGTTCGGCGTGAACTACGAGCTGGCCGACAACATGAGCGTGTATTTCCGGGCGAACAAGGGCGCGCACTTCCCCGATTTCGACAACGGCATCCGCGGCAATGCGTCGGACAACGTCGCGCCGGTGCAGAAGATCCAGAACGTCGAGGGCGGCTTCAAGTTCCAGTCCAAGCAGTTCTATGCGGACATCAGCGTGTACCACCGCCAGTTCATCGGTCTGCTGTACCAGCCCACCGACGCCGGCGGCGTGCCGAACGGCCCGCAGAGCACCTACGGTTCGGATTCCAAGGGCGTCAACGTCAACACCGCGTGGAGCCCGACCGAGAACCTCAAGTTCCAGCTGATCGGCGACTACCTCGATGGCCACTACTCGCACAACAGCTCATGCCTGCCGTACACCAACCCGGTAGCCGGCAACGGCTGCGCGCTGATCAACGGCGTGCAGCTGCAGCGCCAGCCGAAAGTGCGCTACATGTTCACGCCCAGCTACAAGATCCCGTTCGGCTGGGGCGACGTGCTGGCCTTCGTCACCTATACCCACGTCGGCCCGCACACGCAGGACATTTCCGGCCTGCAGCAGCTGGGCAGCTACCACACCTGGGATTTCGGCGTGGTCGCCAACCTGCAGCAGAACTGGCAGGTGCGCGTGCAGGGCACCAACATGACCAACGAGCTGGGGCTGACCGAGAGCAACTCGCGCATCTTCGGTTCGGCGGCCGGAACCACCGGCGTGATCCTGGCCCGTCCGCTGGAGGGGCGTGAAGTCAACATGGAGGTCAAGTACATGTTCTGACCTGCGCAGGTGGCGCTTCCACGGGTGCGGGAGTGCCACCCATTTTCCCGGGGTCATTCCCGCGAAAGCTGGAATGACCCCGGGGTACGCAGCCTTCCGGAAGCCGGGCAACAAAGAGGCATGCCCCATGAAGCGTTTTTCCGCCGGACTCGCGGCGTTCCTGCTCGCCATCACCTTGCTCGCTGCGCCGGCATCGGCCGCCACCGATCCGAGCTTCCTGTTCACCGCCACGGCGAAGGATTTCGCCAGCTACTTCCCTGGTTACCTCGCCAACGGCTACTTCTCCACCATGACCTCGCCGCGCGGCACCGAGCCGAACGCGTCGTACATGGTCGCCTTCATGGATTACAAGCCGGGCGACATCTCGCGTCCCGCGGCGATTCCCGGCTGGAGCGAAATCGACTACAACCCCGGCGGTGGCTGGCTCAACCGCACGCGACTGGATGCGGGCATCTTCCAGCGCTACGCACAGACGCTGGACATGCACGACGCCACGCTGACCACGCGCTACCGCTTCGCTTACGCCAACAAGGCCAGCGACATCGAGGTCACCAGCTTCGTCAGCCAGGCCTCGCCGCACCTCGCGGCTATCCGCATGGCGATCACGCCGCAGTTCGACGGCCAGGTGCAGCTGAGTTTTCCGATCCGGTTGTGGTCCGAGCACCAGCCGCGCTTCCCGATCGCCAGCATGGGCGGCGAGGAAATGATCGCCGCGGTGATCGCCAGCGGGCAGAGCCTGGACAACAAGCCGGTACCCACGCCCGACCGTGCGCCGGTGTGGTATCCGGGCTACACCCAGGTGAGTTCCGCCGAGGGTGATGCGAAGGCGCTGACGCTCGCGCTGAAGGGCAGGGCACAACACGGACTCGGCATGGCCGAGGCGGCCGCGATCGGGCTGCCCGAAGGGCTCTCGCCCGACACGGTGAAGCTGGAACGGACCTCCACCAGACTCTCGCTGGACATCACCGCCACGCTGCACAAGGGCCAGCGCTACGTCTTCACCAAGTACGTGGCGCTCTCGCGCGACGGCTGGGGCGACGACGGGGACGTGCTCGCCCTGGCCAGCGCCGCGCGCAAGGCCGGCTTCGACCGCCTGCTCGCCGATCACCGGGCGGCCTGGCACAAGCTGTGGCAATCGGACATCGTGATCGACGGCAAACCGGCCGTGCAGAAGGCGGTGCACTCGGACCTCTACTACCTGTTGTCCAACACCACCGTCGGCACCGCCTGGCCGATGGGTGCCTGCGCGCTGACGCCCAATTACGCGGGCCATGCGTTCTGGGACAGCGACTCGTGGGTGTTCCCGGCGCTGCTGCTGTTGCACCCGGAGCGCGCCAGACCCATCGTGATGTTCCGCGGCCGCACCACCGGACCCGCGCGGGCGCGTGCCCGCCAGTACGGCGTGCAAGGCACCATGTACCCCTGGGAAGCCGATCCGCAGACCGGCGTGGACGTCACCCCGCACTTCGCCTGGGAGGTCTACCGCGAGGTCCACGTCAACGCTGACATCGCCATCGCGCAATGGCAGTACTACCTGGCGACGGGTGACAAGGCATGGTTGAAAACGCATGCGTGGCCCGTGCTGGAGGGCATTGCCACGTTCTGGACCAGCCGCGTCACCTACGACAAGTCGCACGACCGCTACGAGATCCACCACGTCACGTCGCCCGACGAGGCCTACAACGACGTGCCGAACGACTCCTTCACCAATGCCGTCGCCCGCAAGGCGCTCGAGATCGCGGTGAAGGCAGCGCGCGTGGTGGGCGCCAAGGCGGACCCGCGCTGGAGCGAGATCGCCGCGAAGATGTACATCCCGTTCGACGAGGATGAACAGCGCCACCTGGATTTCGACAAGTCGGTGCCGCACGACAAGATCACCTGGATGGGCTCCTCGCTGGCCTGGCTGATGTATCCGAACCTGGACTTGCCGATGTCGCCGCAGGTGCGCCGCAACGACTTCGACTTCCAGCTGCAGGCGCTGAAGAGCCACGGCGACGACCCCAACGAGATGATGATGGTGATGCTCGCCGTCGGTGCCGCAGAGCTGGGCGACGGCAAGGCGGCCGGCGAATGGATCGACCGCAACCTGGTCGGCTTCCTCAAACCCCCGTTCAACGTGCGCACCGAGACCGCCGCCAACAACGCCGGCTACATCCTGGCCACCTCGGCCGGCTTCGTGCAAAGCATGCTGTACGGTCTGACTGGGCTGCGCATCGACGACGACGGGCTGAGCGCGAAGTACGCCCCGGTGTTGCCGCCAGGCTGGAACGCCTTGACGCTCAAGGACGTGAAGTTCCGCGGGCGCCGCTACGACATCCGCGTCAGTCGCGACGCCGACGGCAAGGTGGTGCTCAGCCGCCAGCCGTTGCGTGCAGCTGGCATGCGCCACCCTGATCCATTGCAGGAGGAAGCCCGCCCATGAAAGTCGTCTCCCTGTTCGCCGCCATGGCGCTGGCCTTCGCTACCGCGGCCGGTGCCGCCACGCCCGACCCGGCGCAGACGCAGGCATACATCCACAAGGCCTGGGACACGCTGACGCGCTCGCTGGACGATTGCTCGGCCCTGCACGATCCGAAAATGGATGCGCGCCCGGTGCTCTACCTGCCGGCCGGCTTCCCTGCGCCCGCAGCGATGGCCGACATCAGACAGCGTTGCAAGATCGACGTGCACACGCTGCCTCGGCGCATCGAAAAGCTCGGCGACCTGATGCCGTCCGCGCTGCCGGCGGAAGGCCTGCTCTACCTGCCCAGGCCCTACGTGGTGCCGGGCGGGCAGTTCAACGAGATGTACGGCTGGGACAGCTACTTCATCCAGCTCGGCCTGCTGGCGGACGGGCGCGTCGAGCTGGCCCGCGACATGACCGACAACATGCTGTTCGAGGTCGAGCACTACGGCGGCGTGCTCAACGCCAACCGCACCTATTACCTGACCCGTTCGCAGCCGCCGTTCCTGTCGCGGATGATCGGCGACGTGCTGGCCGCGCCCGGCGCCTTCAAGGGCGAGGCCGAGCGGCATGCATGGCTGGTCCACGCCTATCCGCTGGCGGTGGCCAACTACCGCATCTGGACCCGACCCGAGCATCGTGCCGGCGACACCGGCCTGGCACGCTACTTCGACCTCGGCGCCGGCCCGGTGCCGGAGATGCACGGCAGCGCCTACTACCGCGGCGTGATCGACTGGGTGCTGGCGCATCCGAAGGACGGCCCCGGCTACCTGGTCAAGGCCGCCGAGCATCCCGACGCCGCCGAGACAGCGCGCCTGAAATCCACCAGTTGCGACATCGAGGCGTCCCATGTCTGCGCCGGCGCCTGGTCGCAGGGCCATCGCCTGAGCGCCGACTACTACCTGGGTGATCGCGCCATGCGCGAGTCCGGCTTCGACACCAATTTCCACTTCGGTCCGTACGGCGGCACCACCCATCACTACGCCGGCGTGGGCCTCAACAGCCTGCTGTATCGCTACGAGCGCGACCTGCACGACTTCGCCCTGCAACTGGGCAAGGTGGCCGAGGCCAGGCAATGGGCGGGCGCCGCCGCGAGGCGCAAGGTGGCGATGGACAAGTACCTGTGGCAGCCGGAACGCGGCATGTTCATGGACTACGACTTCACCACCAGCAAGGCATCGACGCAGCCCTATGTCACCACCTACTGGCCGCTGTGGGCCGGGCTGGCCAGCAAGGCGCAGGCGGCCGCGCTGGAGAAGCACCTGGCCGTGTTCGAGCGCAAGGGCGGCCTGTCGATGGACGACCTGGGCAGCGGCGCGCAATGGGACGAGCCGTTCGGCTGGGCGCCCACCAACTGGCTGGCGATCTCGGGCCTGGACGCCTACGGTTTCCATGACGACGCCCGCCGCCTGGCGCGCAAGTTCACGGCCACGGTGGATACCGGCTTCGCCCATGACGGCACCATCCGCGAGAAATACAACATGGCGCTGGGCAACGCGGAGGTAAAGATCACCGCCGGCTACACCACCAACGTGATCGGCTTCGGCTGGACCAACGCGGTCTACCTCAAACTGCACCAGTTGCTGCAGGCGGCGCCAAAGCCGGCGGCGGCGCACTGAGGATCATCCGTTCACGGCTGCAGCCGGCGGCTGGGTTATCCTTTCGGCCTTTCGCCCCAGCCTCAAGGATCGCCATGACCATCAACGTCACCTTCACCACCAACCGCGGCCCGATCCACCTGCGCCTGCACGAGGACAAGGCACCGGTGACGGTCGCCAGCTTCGTCAACCTGGCGCGCCGCGGCTACTACGACGGCCTGTCGTTCCATCGCGTGATCGCCGATTTCATGATCCAGGGCGGGTGCCCCGAGGGCAGTGGCCGCGGTGGTCCGGGCTACAAGTTCGAGGACGAGTTCAATCCGTCGCTGCGTCACGACAAGCCGGGTGTGCTGTCGATGGCCAATGCCGGTCCGCGCACCAACGGCAGCCAGTTCTTCATCACCCACGGCCCGACGCCGTGGCTGGACGGCAAGCACAGCGTGTTCGGCGAAGTGCTGGACGCGTCCGACATGGACGTGGTCAACGCGGTCCAGCAGGGCGACACGATCGAGAAGGTTACCGTGGATGGCGACGTCGACGCACTGCTGGCGGCGCAGGCTGACCGCGTCAAAGAATGGAATGCGGTGCTCGACCAGCGTGGCTGATCCTGCCGCGGTCGATCGGTGAAAAACTGCCGGCCATGCGCCGGCAGTTTTTTTTTGCGCGGCCGTCACGAACGGCGTGTGTATGATCGACCGGTTCCATCTTCATTTACTTGCCCAGGGAGAACGACCATGTCATTCCTCAACGATTTGCTTGGCGGTCAGGGACAGCAGGCTGGCGGCACCAGCTCGATGATTTCGGTGGCCGGCGAGTTGCTGCAGCGGGCCGGCGGCGTGCAGGGGCTGATCAGCATGCTGCAGCAGCACGGGCTCGGTGGCGCAGTGCAGTCGTGGGTGGGTACCGGGGCGAACCAGTCGGTGTCGGGCGATCAGCTCGGCCAGGCCCTGCAGAGTGGCGGCATGGGGTCGCTGGTGCAGGAAGCGGCAAGCAAGCTTGGCGTTGATCCCGGCGTGGTGCTCAACGGGCTCTCGCAGGTGTTGCCGCATGCAGTCGACCACATGACGCCGGATGGTCAGGTGCCGACAGCCGGTCAGGGCGGCGGCTTCAATCTGGGCATGCTTGAAGGCCTGGCGGGCAAGCTGCTGGGCTGAGGCAGCAGACCCGGCGGGGCGACCGCCCCGCCGGGTCGCCGGTCAGGCCGACTTGCGCTTGACCAGGTGATAGAGCAGCAACAACACGATCGCGCCGATCACCGAGGCGATGAAGCCGGCCGATTGCCCCCCTTGGTACCAGCCGAACAGGTTCTGGCCGACCCAGGTCGCGAGCAGCGAGCCGGCAATGCCAATGATGGCGGTGATGATGAACCCGCCGGGGTCCTTGCCGGGCGTCAGCAGCTTGGCTACTACGCCCACGACCAGTCCGATCACGAATACCCAAAGCCAGTGCATGTGGTTCTCCTTCGCGGGTGAGGTCAGATGCCCGCCGTGCGGGCGCATCCATCATGCCCGGATCGTGTCGTCCCTGCGTATACGGGCGCCGTCAGCGCCGGATTCGGCTGGCGTGATAAAATGACGCGTTTGAATCCTTCCACGTATGAGACTGTCATGCCCCAGCTCGCCAAGCGTGTCGGCCGCGCCAAACCCAGCGCGATCATGGTCATCGCCGAGAAGGCGAAACAGCTCAAGGCTGCCGGTCGCGACATCATCAGCTTCTCCATCGGGGTGCCCAATTTCCTGCCCGGCGAACATGTCTACGCCGCCGCGCGCGAGTCGCTCTCGCACGACTCCGGCCAGTACGGCAGCAACCGCGGCGCCGACGCGCTGCTGGACGCATTTCTCCGGCACATCGAAGCGCTGGGCTTCAGCGGCTACACGCGCACGAACCTGTCGATCGGCATCGGCGCCAAGCAGGTGCTGTACAACCTGGCCGAGGCGTTGCTGGACGAGGGCGAGGAGATCTGCTTCGCCGCGCCGTACTGGACCAGCTACCGCGACATCGCCGACATCGTGGGCGCGAAGATCCACGTGATGCCGTGCGGGCCGGAGCAGAACTACAAGCTCACCCCGGCCCAGCTCGACGCCGCGCTCGCGCGCAAGCCGAAGGTGTTCCTGTTCAACAACCCGTCCAACCCCACCGGCATGGTCTACACCGGCGCGGAAATCGCCGCGCTGGCCGAGGTGATCGCCCGCCACCCGGACACCTGGGTGATCACCGACGACATCTACAACGCGATGGTGTTCGACGGCATCGGTTACCACAACTTCGTGTTCGCCAGGCCGGAGCTGCGCGAGCGGGTGATCTTCGTCGATTCGGTCTCCAAGACCTACGGCATGCCGGGCTGGCGCGTGGGCCTGCTGGCCGGCCCCGAAGTGGTGGCCAAGGCGATCACCACGCTCAATTCCAACCACATCACCAGCCTGCCGGAAGTGATCACCGCCGCGGCCGTCGCCGCGCTGACCGGCCCGCAGGATGTGCCGCGGGCCAAGTGCCAGGAGTTCGCCGGCCGGCGCGACACCGTGTTCGCCGCGCTCACCGCGATTCCCGGCGTGGCCTGCCCGCGGCCGCAGGGCGCGTTCTACGCGTTCCCGGACATCTCGGTGGCATTCGGCAAGCGCCACGGCAGCCTGAAGATCAGCAACGACGTGGAGTTCTGCGCCGCGCTGCTGGAAGCCAAGGGCGTGGCCTGCGTGCCCGGCTCGGCCTTCGGCGAACCGCGCGCGATGCGCATTTCCTACACCTGCCCGCAGGCCCAGTTGCAACCCGGCCTGCAGCGCATCCAGGAGTTCTTCGCCGAGCTGACTTGAAAGCACCGAATCGGAAGCGGGGCGGAAGACCTCCGTCACGTGGCTCTTCCGATTCCCTATTCCCGATTCCCTATTCCCGGAGATTACAGATGAAAGCCCCCGTTCGAGTTGCCGTTACCGGTGCCGCCGGCCAGATAGGCTATGCCTTGCTGTTCCGCATTGCCGCCGGTGACATGCTCGGCCCCGACCAGCCGGTGATCCTGCACCTGCTGGAAATCACCCCGGCCCTGCCGGCGTTGCAGGGCGTGGTGATGGAGCTCAACGACTGCGCGTTCCCGACGCTGGCCGGCGTGGTCGCCACCGACGACGCCAACGTCGCCTTCAAGGACGTCGACTACGCCTTGCTGGTCGGCGCGCGCCCGCGCGGCCCCGGCATGGAGCGCAAGGATCTGCTGGAAGCCAACGGCGCCATCTTCGCGCCGCAGGGCAAGGCGCTGAACGCGCATGCCAAGCGCGACGTCAAGGTGCTGGTGGTCGGCAACCCGGCCAACACCAACGCGCTGATCGCCCAGCAGAATGCGCCGGATCTCGACCCGAAGTGCTTCACCGCGATGGTGCGGCTGGACCACAACCGCGCCAAGAGCCAGCTCGCCGAGAAGACCGGCAAGCACAACACCGACGTGAAGAAGATGACGATCTGGGGCAACCACAGCTCCACCCAGTATCCCGACCTGCACCACGCCACCGTCGACGGCAAGCCGGCGCTGAGCCTGGTCGACCAGGCCTGGTACGAGAACGAGTTCATTCCCACCGTGCAGCAGCGCGGCGCGGCCATCATCAAGGCACGCGGCGCCTCGTCAGCCGCCTCGGCTGCCTCGGCGGCGATCGACCACATGCGCACCTGGGCGCAGGGCACGGCCGAGGGCGACTGGGCCTCGATGGGCATTCCTGCCGATGGCTCCTACGGCATCGCGCCGGGCGTGATCTACGGCTACCCGGTGACCGTGAAGAACGGCAAGTACGAGATCGTGCAGGGCCTGGAGATCGGCGCCTTCTCGCGTTCACGCATGGACGCCACCGACAAGGAACTGCGCGAGGAGCGCGCCGGCGTGGAGCACCTGTTCGCCAAGTGATCCCGCCGCGATGCCCGGCCCGCCCTCTGCGCAGGGGCAGCGGGCCACGGCGGCACTCCAACGGGCCGGCTTGCGTCGGCCCGTTGTCGTTTCGTCGCTGCCGCAAGCGGCAGCGGTCAGTTCGGTGCTTCGGGCAACTCCGTGGTGCCGGCGGCCTGATCGCCGCGCTTGAGCAGCCAGGCCAGGATCGGCGGCGTGACCATGGCGGTGAGCAGCGACATCGCCACGATGATCGCGTAGATGCGGTTGTCGAACACGCCGGCGGCCAGCCCCAGGGTGGCGACCACGATGCCCACCTCGCCGCGCGGCACCATGCCGAAGCCGATGATGGTGGCGCTGCGCGTGCCCAGCGTGAGCGAACCGAGCCAGCCGCCGGCCAGCTTGGATACCACCGCGATCGCGGTGACCACCGCCAGCATCCACAGCGCCTCGGCGCTGGCCAGTTCGTGCAGGTCGACCTTGCTGCCGGTGACCACGAAGAAGAACGGGGTAAGCAGGGCGAGCAGCGGGGCCGTCTGCTTTTCCAGGGTGTGCTGCTGGCGGGTTTCCGAGGCGATCATGCCGGCCAGGAACGCGCCGATGATCGCGGCCAGGCCGAAGCGGGTGGACAGCCAGGCCAGCCCCAGGCACAGCGCCAGCACGATCATCAGCGGCGAATGCGGGCCCAGCGGCTTGTCCAGCCAGGCGGAGTTCCAGCGCATCACCCGCGCGCCGCCCCAGCCAATCACCGCGATGAAGCCCGCCGCACCGGCGAGTACCACCAGCAGGTGCGAGGCATCGACGCTGCCGCCACCCTGCAGTGAAATCACGACGCCGAGCAGCAGCATGGCCAGGATGTCATCGATCACCGCCGCACCCAGGATCACCTTGCTCTCGATCCGCTGCAGTGCGCCCAGCTCCTGCAGCACGCGCGCGGTGATGCCGGCCGAGGTGGCCACGAAGGCCGCCGCGACGAACAGTGAACGGTCCCAGTCGAAGCCGTTGCCGTGGGCCCACACGCTGCCCATGCCGAACGGCACCAGCACGCCGACCACGCCGACCGCGAACGCCACCGCACCGACCTTCTTCATGTCTTCCAGCCGGGTTTCCAGGCCCACCGCGAACAGCAGCAGGATCACGCCGATCTCCGCCAGCACGTCGAGCGGGGTGCCGGTGGCGATCTGCCCCGGGCTGATCCAGCCGAGCAGGGAAGGGCCGATCGCGCAACCGGCGGCGATCTCGCCGACCACGCCGGGCAGCTTCAGTCGTTGCGCAATCTCGCTGCCGATCTGGGCGGCAACGAACACGACAAACAGGGTGAACAGGATTTCGCTGGCGTGGTGCATGCAATACGTGCCCGAGCTTGCGGCAAAGACTGCATGCTACACGCAGCCTCTCGCCGGGCGGCGCCTTGCCGCGGTTCAACCTGCCGCCGCGCCGGCTCGCGACAGCGGGCGATCGTGCCGCAGCCGGCCGAACACGCGGCTGGCCGCCGCCGTGACCAGCGCCAGCAGCAGCACCGTCCAGCGGAACGCCTCGACATAATCCGCGCGCTCATGCCCCTGCAGCAGCGCCTGCATCAGCAGCGTGGACAGCGCGATGCCGAAGCTCATCGCGAGGTATTGCACGGTCGAGGCCATCGACGAAGCCATCGAGGCGTGCGCGATGTCCAGGTCGTGGTAGATCAGCGTGTTCATCGCGGTGTACTGCAGCCCGGCGAAGCCGCCGTAGCAGAACGTCAACGTCGCGATGGCCCACACCGGCGTGGCCGGTCCGAGCAGGGCAAACGCCGCCAGCAGCACGGCCACGATCAAGGTGTTGCCCAGCAGCAGGCGGCGGTAACCCAGGTGCACCAGCACGCGATTGATCGCCCATTTGGCGCAGATCGAACCCAATGCCTGCGGCACCATCATCAGGCCGGCCATCAGCGGCGACCAGCCGCAACCGACCTGCAGGAACAGCACCAGCAACAGGAACATGCCGGAGATGCCGAGCCGGGTGAACAGGCCGCCGGCCAGCGCCACCCACACGCTGCGCACCTTGAGCAGGGTCAGGTCGGCGACCGGAAAGGCGGTGCGTCGGCTGTGCCACACATAGGCCAGGCCCAGCAGCACCGCCGCCAGACTGCATTGGCCGATGCGCATCCACGGCACCGGCGTGGCGCCGGCCAGCTCCGAGGCGATCAGCAGCAGGGCCGAGGCGGCGGCGAAAAGCCCGAAGCCGAACAGGTCGAAACGGTGTGCGCGCTCCAGCCGGTAGTCCGGCATGTCGCGCCGGTTCATCCACACCCCGGCGATCGCCACCGGCACGTTGATCAGGAAGATCAGCCGCCACGAGGTGAACTCCACCAGCGCGCCGCCGAGCAGGGGGCCGAGTACGGAACCCAGCAGGCCGAAGGTGGCCACCGTGCTCATCGCGCGCACGAACTCGCGCCTGTCGATGCTGCGCACCAGCACGTAGCGCCCGACCGGCATCAGCGAGGCGCCACCGATGCCCTGCAGCACGCGCGCGGCGACCAGTTGCGGCAGCGTCTGCGCCAGCCCGCACAGCAGCGAACCCAGCCCGAACACCACGATCGCGGCGCCGAACACCCGCCGCGTGCCCAGCCGGTCGCACAGCCACGGACTGGCCGGGATCAGGATCGCCAGGGTCAGCACGTAGCTGGTCAGCGCCGTGCGCATGCCCAGCGGGGTTACCTCCAGCGCCACGGCCATCATCGGCACCGCGGTGTTGACCACGGTGGAATCCAGCGCCTGCATGAAGAAGGCCGCCGCGACCAGCCACAGCAGGCCGCGGAAGCGCTCGCGCGTGGACGGCTCGGGCAAGGCGGCCGAAACCGTTGCTGAAGGGGCGTCCGCGGCGGCTGGGCTGGCCATGTCGGGCATGATAACTGTTGTGACAGCTTGCATTTGGCGCCGGGATTTTGCACAGTCACGTCTGATGCACCTGCCGCCGGTGATGTGCCAGGCGCGGCAGCGGATAACCGACCTCACGCGCCGGGACACCATGTTCTGGCGCGTGTTTTTGTGCGGCTGGAGCCGCGGGAACCAGGAATCACCATGAGTCATTCAGCAATCACCGTGTCGCGCATCGACCTGGATCGCATCGAAGCCCTGCTGGAGCGGTTGCCGGCAGCCGAGGCCGACAAGCTGCAGGCGCTGCGCGCCGAGCTGGATCGCGCCGACGTGGTCGAGCCGGCGGACATGCCGCCGCACATCGTGACGATGAACTCCACCGTGGTCTTCGAAGATGAGTCCGACGGCGAAAAGCTGACCCTCACCCTGGTCTACCCGGCCGGCGCCGGTGCGCCCGGTACGGTCTCGATCCTCGCCCCCGTGGGCAGTGCGCTGCTGGGCCTGGCGCGCGGCCAGCAGATCGACTGGCCGATGCCCGACGGGCGCAAGCGCCGCCTGAAAGTGCTGGAGATCACCTACCAGCCCGAGGCCGCCGGCCACCTGCACCGCTGAGCGCCGCGCGCGCGGCGGGCGCACCGGCGGGTCGCTAAACTGCGCGGAGAAGGAGACCCGCATGGCCGCAACCGCCGTTCCCGCCGACATCCTGGCCCGCGCCGCCGCACTGCGCGCGCAGATCGAGCAGGCCAATTACCGCTACCACGTGCTCGACGACGCGGACATCACCGATGCCGCGTACGACCGCCTGATGCGCGAACTGGAAGCGCTGGAAGCCGCACACCCGGCGCTGGCCTCACCCGATTCGCCGACGCGCAAGGTCGGCGCACGCGCGCACGGCGGCTTTGCCGAGGTGCGCCACGCGATCCCGATGCTGTCGCTCGGCAATGCCTTCGAGCAGGACGGCGAGACCGATCGCGAACGCTTCCACGAGGTGGCCGAGTTCGAGCGGCGCATCGAGCAGACGACAAAACGGACTGAACCAGTTTTCTCGGTCGAACCCAAGCTCGATGGCCTGGCGATCAGCCTGCGCTACGAGCATGGCGTGTTCGTGCAGGGCGCCACCCGCGGCGACGGCGAAACGGGCGAGGACGTCACCGCCAACCTGCGCACGGTGCGGGCGATCCCGTTGAAGCTGCGCGGCAAGGACTGGCCCGAGGTGCTCGAAGTACGCGGCGAGGTGATCATGCTGCGCAAGGATTTCGAGGCGTTCAACGCATACGCCCGCGCCCACGACGAGAAGCCGCTGGCCAATCCGCGCAACGGCGCTGCCGGCTCGCTGCGCCAGCTCGACCCGGCGATCACCGCGAAGCGGCGGCTCAGTTTCTTCGCCTACGCGATCGGCGTGGTCGAGGGCGGCGAGCTGCCGCCGACCCATTCGGCCACGCTGCGGCAGCTGCGCGAGTGGGGGTTCCCGGTGTCGCCGGAAGTGGACATCGCACGTGGCTTCGATGGCCTGATCGCCTATTTCCGGCGCATCGGCGCCAGGCGCGACAGCCTGCCTTACGACATCGACGGCGTGGTCTACAAGCTGGACGATTACGAAGGCCAGCGCGAGATGGGTTTCGTCTCGCGCGCGCCGCGCTGGGCGATCGCGCACAAGTTTCCCGCGCAGGAGCAAACCACCCGCCTGCTCGACATCGAGGTGCAGATCGGCCGCACCGGCGCCGCCACGCCGCGCGCGCGGATGGAGCCGGTACAAGTGGCCGGCGTCACCGTCACCTACGCCACGCTGCACAACGCCGACCAGGTCGCGCGGCTGGATGCGCGCATCGGCGACACGGTGATCGTGCGCCGTGCCGGCGACGTGATTCCGGAAGTGGTGCGCGTGGTCGAGGACCAGCGCCCGCCCGGCACGGTGCCGTGGACGATGCCCGCGCAATGCCCGGTGTGCGGTTCGGCGCTGATCCGCGAAGAGGGCGCCGCCGCCTGGCGCTGCTCCGGCGGACTGATCTGCGCGGCACAGCGCAAGGAGGCACTGATCCACTTCGCGTCGCGTCGTGCCATGGACATCGAAGGCCTGGGTGAGCGCTTCGCCGAGGCGCTGGTGGAGTTCGACATCGTGCACTCGCCAGCCGATCTGTACGCGCTCACCGTCGACAGCTTCGTGGCGATGAAGCAGGCGATCGACGAACGGGACGGCACCACGCCCGAAACGGTCAAGGCCGGCAAAGTGGCGACCAAGTGGGCCGAGAACCTGGTCGCCGGCATCGAGGCCAGCAAGCACACCACGCTGGCGCGCTTCCTGTTCGCGCTGGGCATCATGCATATCGGCGAGAGCACGGCCAAGACGCTGGCCGCGTGGCTGGGCCGGCTCGATGTCGTGCGCGCCATGCCGGCGCCGGTACTGCGCGTGCTGCCTGACGTCGGCGCCGAAGTGGCCACCTCGATCGCCGGCTTCTTCGCGCAGGCGGGCAACCAGCAGGTGGTCGATGCGCTGCTCGAGGCCGGCATCGTGTTCAGTGACGAGCGCGCGCCTTCGCCGCAGCTGCGCGAGCGGCTGAATCTGGGCGTGCTGCTGGACATGGCCGGGATCAACAAGCTCGGTCCCAAGAGCAGCAAGCTGCTGGCGCAGCATTTCCCCACGCTCGATCGCCTGCTCGCCGCGGGCGCGGCGCACTGGATCACCGCTGGCGTGCCGCAGGCCGCGGCGGCGGCGTTGGAAGCCTTCCTGGCCGATCCCGCTGCACAGGCTGCGTTGCGCGATGCCGAGGCAGCGATGCACCGCCTGCTCGATGCGATTCCCGCCGGCGCGGCCGTGGCCACGGCGCCGCTGGACGGGCAGACCTTCGTGCTCACCGGCACGCTGGCCTCGCTCAGCCGCGACGAGGCAAAGGATCGGCTGGAGGCGCTGGGCGCCAAGGTCTCCGGATCGGTCTCGAAAAAGACCAGCGTGGTGGTGGCAGGCGTTGAAGCCGGCTCGAAACTGGACAAGGCGCAGGAGCTTGGCGTGCCGGTCTGGGACGAGGCGCAGTTGCTGGCCTTGCTCGACGAGCACGGGGCGGGTTGATGAGTCTCGCCCTGCCTGACGCCCTGCGCTTGCGTGCACGGCTGTACGCCCTGATCCGCGCGTACTTCGCCACGCGCGACGTGCTGGAGGTGGAAACCCCGGTGCTGTCGGCAGCCGGCAATACCGATCCGAACATGCAGGGTTTCAGCACGACCTTCAGCGGCCATGTCGATGCCGGTGCGCGCGAGCGCTGGTTGCGCACCTCGCCGGAGTACCCGCTGAAGCGGCTGCTCGCGGCGGGTGTCGGCGACTGCTACGAGCTGGGCCGGGTGTTTCGCAACGGCGAGGCGGGCGGGCGTCACAACCCCGAGTTCACCATGCTGGAGTGGTACCGGGTCGGTTGGGACCATCGCCGGCTGATGCAGGAAACCATCGTGCTGGTGGAGGCTGCGCTGGGGCTGGTGGGGCGGCGCGCCGAGGTGCGGGTGACCACGTACCGGCAGCTGTTCCTGGACGGGCTGGGCATTGACCCGTTGCATGCGCCGGTGGACGAACTGCGTGCGCCGCTGACCGCGTTCGGCATCGGCCCGGACGGGCTTGGCCGTGACGACTGGCTCGACCTGTTGATCACCCACAAGCTGCAGCCGGCGTTTCCGCGCGACCGCATCACGGTGATCCACGACTATCCGGCCAGCCAGTGTGCACTGGCGAAGATTCGCCCCGGCGAACCGCCGCTGGCCGAGCGCTTCGAGCTGTATCTGGGCCGTTACGAGCTGGCCAACGGCTACCACGAGTTGAACGATGCGGCCGAGCAGCGCGGGCGCTTCGAGCGCGACAACGCGGTACGCCGCGAGCGCGGCCTGCGCGAGATCCCGTTGGACGAGAACCTGCTGGACGTGCTCGATGCCATGCCTGCTTGCGCCGGCGTGGCGCTGGGCGTGGAGCGTCTGTTGATGTGCCTGGCCGATACCGACGCGATCGCCGACGTGTTGGCGTTTCCGTTTGCCCGGGCGTGAGACGCGGCGCGCGACCGGGCCGGTCGCACGCCTTGTCGCTCAGGCGGAGTCGCCCCCGCCGGTTGCTCCAGCCGGTCGACCGGGCTTGAAATCCCCGGCCAGTCGCGCCGGAGACCCATCGGAAAACGGCTCGCAGCCCGAGCACCCAGGTCGATCGGGCGGACCGGTTTTTGGGTTATGTTTCCGCGGCGGCCACGGCGGCTCCCGGAAAACTGACGATGATCGAACATGGCCTCGTGTTGCAGCGTGACATCACGGATGACCGGACTCTCGGTCGCCGCGACATCCGCACGCTGACCCTGGCGGCCCTGGGCGGCGCGCTGGAGTTCTACGACTTCGTGGTGTTCGTGTTTTTCGCGATCCCGCTGAGCCAGCTGTTCTTCCCGCACGACACCGCGCCGTGGCTGGCGCAGCTGCAGGTGTTCGGCATCTTCGCGGCGGGCTACCTCGCGCGGCCGCTGGGCGGCATCGTGATGGCCCACTATGGCGACAAGCTGGGGCGCAAGCGGATGTTCACGCTCAGCGTGTTCCTGATGGCGGTGCCCACGCTGGGTATCGGCCTGCTGCCGGTATACGCGCAGGTCGGCATGCTGGCGCCGCTGGCCTTGCTGTCGCTGCGGGTGGTGCAGGGCATCGCGGTGGGAGGCGAAGTACCCGGCGCGTGGGTGTTCGTGGCCGAGCACGTGCCGGCGCGACGGGTGGGATTTGCCTGCGCCAGCCTCACTTCGGGGCTGACCGTGGGCATCGTGATCGGCTCGCTGGCGGCGGCGGCGATCAACAGCCGGATGAGCCCGGCGACCGTGCTCGATTGGGGCTGGCGCGTGCCGTTCCTGGCCGGCGGCGTGTTCGGTTTCTTTGCGGTGTGGCTGCGGCGCTGGCTCAGCGAGACGCCGGTATTCGAGGCGATGCACGCCCGGCGAGAGCTGGCCAGCGGCTTGCCGCTGCGGCAAGTATTCGAGCAGCATTTTCCCAGTGTGCTGCTGTCGATGCTGGTGACCTGGATGCTCACCGCGGCGATCCTGGTGATCGTCCTGATGACGCCGTCGCTGGTGCAGTCGGTGTTCCATGTGGCGCCGGCGCGGGCGTTCCTCGGCAACACCGTGGCCTCCGTCGCGCTGGCGTTGGGCTGTCTGGGCTATGGCGTCCTGGCGGATCGAATCGGGTTTGCGCGCGCGCTGCTGTTCGGCGCGGCCGGCCTGGTGGTGTGCAGCTACGCGCTGTATCTGGATCTGCGCTTCGGGGCGGCGCATTTCCTCGTGCTGTACGCGCTCGCCGGGCTGGCCGTCGGCGTGGTCGGCGTGGTCCCGGCGCTGATGGTGGTGGCGTTCCCGCCCGCGGTGCGCTTCTCCGGATTGTCGTTCTCGTACAACATCGCCTACGCAGTGTTCGGCGGCATCACGCCGCCGCTGATCGGCCTGCTGGTGAAGCAGTTCGGCGTGCTGGCGCCGGCGCATTACGTGGCGTTCGCCGCGGTGATCGGGATGGGCGTGGCGTACACGCAACTTCGTCGCCGGCATGCGTAGGAGCCCGCTTGCGGGCGATCCATTTCCCTGCGCGCACGAAGACAAGAGCATCGCCCGCGAGCGGGCTCCTGCCGTGGGCGATCAGAACTCCAGCTCCTGCGCGGCGCACAGATAGTCGACCAGCGGCGCGACGCGCTTGAAGGTGGCGACCGTCCACGGCAGCAGTTCGTCAGAGCAGGCCAGCGCTTCGCTGAAGCCGGTGCTGGCGATGAAGTCCTTGCGCTTGAGATCCTCGATCAGCTCATGCGCCGGGTCGTAGCCGCGCGGCGGGCGGATCAGCGATTCACCGGCGAGCTGCAGGTGCTCCCGGAAGGTCTTGCTTCGCGTGGCGCGCTTCCATGCTTCCGGATTGTCGACCAGGAATTCGCGGATGTGCTTCAGTGCGTCCGGTTCCGGATGCCACATGCCGCCACCGGCGAAACAGTCGCCGGGTTCGATGTGGAGGTAGAAACCGGGCGCCTGGATCTCGTGGCGTCGCTCATGGGTGAAACGCGAGCCCTGCCAGGATTTGTACGGCAGCTTGTTGTTGGAGTAGCGCGTGTCGCGGTAGATGCGGTACAGCGAACCGCCGTTCTTGCGCGGGTCGGCGCGGTAGTGCGGGCTGATCTCCGCCAGCGGCGCCTGCAGGTCGGCGATCAGGACGAGGAACGGCTCGCGCACGTGGCGCTCGTAGTCGTTCTTGTGCGCGTGGAACCAGTCGCGATGGTTGTTGCGTTCCAGAGCGCGCAGGAAGCGGAAGGTGGCGGGGGTGAAATAGCTCTTGGGCATGGTGGTTCGTCGAGGGTGGGGCGGGCATTGCGCCGGGCTTTGGGCGTGTCGCGGTGGCGGGCAGCGCCCGCCCTACGTTCCGTCGATGCTGTGGGCGAGTTGCTCGCCCCAGGCCTGCAACTGGTCGAGCAGGGGCAGCTTGTCCTGCGCGGCCGGATCGTGGCGCAGCTCGCCGAGGCGGGCGAAGTAGTCATCGAGCGTGAGTCCGGTCAGCGGCGTGTGGCGAGTCAGCCGTGCCTGGCGGAATGCACCCCAGCGCACGTGTTCCTCCGCGTCCAGCGTCTCGGGCCAGTTGCGCGCGCGGTAGCGGAACAGCAGCTCCGGATAGCGCGGGTCGCGGAATGGAAACGCGCGCGTGCCCAGTTCTGCCGGTGGCGTGGCACGTACCTGGGCCAGCAGGCGCTTGTCGGCATCGGGCAGGAAGCCGTTGTAGAGCGCCAGCTCCGGATCTTCCGGCGGAGGAAACTCCGCGGCGCGCTGGAACACGCGACGCAGCTTTTCGGCCAGCCCGTCGACCGCGCGCAAGGTGTCGCGATGCGCGAGGCAACGCTCCAGGTCGAGTTGCAGGCGCTGCTGGTCCACGCCTTGCAGCACCGACAGCGGCGCCAGCGCCGGTGCGTGGTTTGCCCGCACCGTGCGCAGCGGGATGCGTTCGATGCCTTCGGGGAGATCGGCACGCGGCGTGAAGATGCGGTCGGCGATCTCGTCTTCGTCCAGCGCCAGCCATTCGGCCGGATCGGTGGCCAGGTCGTACACGATCACTTCGCCGGCGCGGCCCGGATGCGCGGCCAGCGGCGCGATCAGTGCAAGGCAGTGGCGACTGGCCGGGTAGCGCGAGGAGACGTGCACCAGCGGCGTCATGTTCACCACGTCGAGCAGGTCGAACACCTTCTGCTTGCGGCGCAACGCGTAGTACCAGTCCCACAGTCGCGGTTGGCGCACACGGATCAGCCGGGCCAGGTCGATCAGCGCACGGACGTCGGACAAGGCATCATGCGCCCGCTCCTGGCTGAGCCGGTTCGCGCTGGCCAGGTGCTCCAGCTTGAAACTCGGCGAGCCATCCTCGCGGGTCGGCCAGACAATGCCCTCGGGGCGCAGCGCCTGGCACATGCGCACCAGGTCGATCAGGTCCCAGCGCGAATTGCCGTTCTCCCATTCGCGGCCGTACGGGTCGTGGAAGTTGCGGTAGAGCATCTGCCGGGTGAATTCGTCGTCGAAACGCAGTGAGTTGTAGCCGACTCCGCAGGTGCCCGGTGCGGCCAGCTGTTCATGCACGCGGGCGGCGAAGTCGGCCTCGCCGACGCCCTCGCGCTCGGCCTGCTGCGGCGTGATGCCGGTGATCAGGCAGGCGTCCGGATGGGGCGGCATCTCCAGCGGGGGCTTGCCGTAGAACATCACGGGTTCGCCGACCATTTCCAGCTCCAACGTGGTGCGGATGCCGGCGAACTGCAGTGGGCGGTCGCGGCGTGGATCGGCGCCCGAGGTCTCGTAGTCGTGCCAGAAGAAGGTCTGCATCCGGCGATGATCGCATGCAGGCATCCGTCACGGGCAAGGCTGATAAACTGGGTCGCACAAGGAGATTCCATGAGCCAAGCCAACGAAGAAAACCTGATCTGGATCGATCTGGAGATGACCGGCCTCGACACCGACAACGATTCGATTCTCGAGATCGCCACGGTGGTTACCGACAAGAACCTCAACGTGCTGGCCGACGGCCCGGTCTTCGCGATACGCCATGAAATCGACCGGCTGGAATCCATGGACAGCTGGAACATCAACCAGCATCACAAATCCGGCCTGTGGCGCCAGGTGCTGAACTCGCAGACCGACCACGCGATGGCCGAGCAGGCCACCGTGGAGTTCCTGCGCGCCTGGGTGCCGCCAGGCAAGTCGCCGATGTGCGGCAACTCGATCTGCCAGGACCGGCGCTTCATGCACCGGCAGATGCCGCGGCTGGAGCGCTATTTCCACTATCGCAACCTCGACGTGTCCACGTTGAAGGAACTGGCGCGTCGCTGGGCGCCGGAAATCGCCAAGAGCGTGGGCAAGGAATCGGCGCACACGGCGTTGTCCGACATCCGCGATTCCATCGCCGAGCTGCGCCATTACCGGCGCTACATGGGCGAGCTGGGCGGCACGGGCGGATGAGCCCGCGGGCAGCAGGGCACGGCGCGGAGACATCAGCATGACGAACGAATGGTTTGCACCGGTACTGGACTGCGCCGGTCGCGCCCTGTCGCTGGATCGCCCGCGCGTGGTCGGCATCCTCAACCTCACGCCTGATTCGTTTTCCGACGGCGGCATCCACGCCAGCGTGGACGACGCGGTGGCGCACGGCGTGCGCATGGTCGAGGAGGGCGCGGACATGCTCGACGTGGGTGGCGAATCCACCCGTCCCGGCGCCGACGAGGTCTCCGTCGAGGAGGAGTTGCGCCGCGTGCTGCCGGTGATCGAGCAGCTGGCGACGCGCACGACGGTGCCGATCTCCATCGACACCTCGCGCCCGCAGGTGATGCGCGCGGCGGTGGCCGCGGGCGCGGGCATGATCAACGACGTGTACGCGCTGCGCCGCGACGGGGCGCTGGAGGCGGCAGCCGAGCTGGGCGTGCCGGTGTGCCTGATGCACATGCTGGGCGAGCCGCGCAGCATGCAGGACGACCCGCATTACGACGACGCCGTCGCCGAGGTGCATCGTTTCCTCACCGATCGCCTGTTTGCCTGCGAGCTGGCGGGCATCGACCGGCGCAAGGTGGTGGTCGATCCCGGTTTCGGCTTCGGCAAGACGCTGGAACACAATATTGCGCTGCTGTGCGCGCTGGATCGTTTCACCAGCCTGGGCAGCGGGGTGTACGCCGGTCTCTCGCGCAAGCGCATGATCGGCACCCTGACCGGCCGCGCCACGCCGGCCGATCGCGCGGCCGGTTCGGTGGCCGCGGCGCTGATCGCAGTGCAGCGTGGTGCCCGCATCGTGCGTGTGCATGATGTGTTGCCCACGGTCGATGCGCTGGCGGTATGGAGTGCGGTGCAGGCAGCCGACACGGTGCCGCGCCGGGACGATCGTCCGGCGGCGCCGCGCTGGCCCGACGACGATTGAAACGCCCGACTCGACGCGATCCCTTTCTTTCTCGGAATACCACGATGACAGAACGCAAGTATTTCGGCACCGACGGCATTCGCGGCCTGGTCGGGCAGTGGCCGATCAGCGCCGATTTCATGCTGCAGCTTGGTCGCGCCGTCGGCGCCGTGCTCGGGCGCGAGGGCGGCGAGCGGCCCACGGTGCTGATCGGCAAGGACACGCGCGTATCAGGCTACATGTTCGAGGCCGCGCTGGAGGCCGGGCTGGTGGCGGCCGGTGCCGACGTCGGCCTGCTCGGTCCGATGCCTACGCCGGCCGTGGCGTTCCTGACGCGCTCCATGCGTGCCCAGGCCGGCATCGTGATCAGTGCCTCGCACAATCCGCACCACGACAACGGCATCAAGTTCTTCTCCGCAGCCGGCGAGAAGCTCTCCGATGCGGTGGAACTGGCGATCGAGGCTGAACTGGAGGCGGCGTTCACCACGGTCGCCTCCGAACGCCTGGGCAAGGCCGTGCGCGTCGCCGATGCGGTGGCCCGCTACGCGGAGTTCTGCAAGGCCACGGTAGCCGAGGATTTCAGCCTGCGCGGGATCAAGCTGGTGCTCGACTGCGCGCACGGCGCCACCTACCAGGTCGCGCCGAAAGTGTTTGCCGAACTGGGCGCCGAGGTGGTGGCGATCGGCGACAAGCCCGATGGCTTCAATATCAACGATGGAGTGGGTTCGACCCATCCGGAGGCGTTGCAGCAGGCGGTGCTGGCGCATGCGGCCGACCTGGGCGTGGCGTTCGATGGCGACGGCGATCGGGTGATCCTGGTCGATCGGCATGGCGAACTCGCCGATGGCGACGACATCCTGTTCATCCTCGCCCGACACCTGCGCGCGCAGGGCCTGCTGGCCGGTCCGGTGGTCGGCACCCTGATGAGCAATTTCGGGTTGCAGCAGGCGCTGGACGACCTCGGCGTGCCATTCATCCGCGCCAACGTCGGCGACCGCTACGTCATGCAGCAACTGCAGCAGCACCAGGGTGTGCTGGGTGGTGAAACTTCCGGCCACATCCTTTGCCTGGACCGGGCCAGCACCGGCGACGGCATCATCGCAGCGCTGGCCGTCCTGGAAGCACTGACGCATGCCGGCCATGACCTGGCCAGCGCGCGCCAGGGGCTGCAGAAGTTTCCGCAGGTCATGCTCAACGTGCGCGCCGAGGGTGCGCGCGAGTCGCTGCGGAGCGACGCGGTGCGCGCTGCATTGGGCGAGGTCGAGCGCGTCCTGCAGGGGCGCGGCCGGGTGGTGCTGCGCGCTTCGGGCACCGAGCCGGTGGTACGGGTCACGGTCGAGGGCGCCGACGCGGACGAAGTGCGGCAACTGGCGGATCGCCTCGCCGGAACGGTAAAATCCGCCGCCGAACGCTCGTGAACCTGAGGTAGTACCGGGTCGCCATGGATTGGCCCGACGTGCCCCGCCCCCTGCGGTGGCGGATCAATCGACCGCACGACCCTCCAATGGACGTTCACCCATGAAGCACGTTCCCACCCTCGACATCCGCCGTTACGACAGCGACCGCGACGCCTTCGTCGCGGAAATCGGTGCGGCCTACCGCGAATTCGGTTTCTGCTGCATCAGCGGCCACGGTATTGCACGCGAGCTGATCGACGGCTCCTACGACGTGTTCCGGCGTTTCTTCGCGCTGCCCACCGACACCAAGATGAAGTACCACGTGCCGGGCAGCGGCGGTGCGCGCGGCTACACGCCCTTCAAGGTCGAGACGGCCAAGGACAGCCAGTACGCCGACCTCAAGGAGTTCTGGCATATCGGCCGCGAGATCCCGCGCGATTCGAAGTTTGCCGAGCTGATGCCGCCGAACCTCTGGCCGGCCGAGGTGCCCGACTTCAAGCGCTACGGTTACGGCCTGTACGAGGCGCTCGACCAGCTCGGCACGCGCGTGCTGCGCGCGCTGGCGCTGCACATCAGGCAGCCGGAGAACTTTTTCGAGGACAAGACCGACGTCGGCAACTCGATCCTGCGGCCGATCCATTACCCGCCGATCACCGACGAGAATGTGCCGAACGTGCGCGCCGGTGCGCACGAGGACATCAACTTCATCACTCTGCTGGTCGGCGCCAGCGCCGAAGGGCTCGAAGTGCTCACCCGCGAGGGCGAGTGGCTGCCGATCACCACCGAGGGCGACGCGATCGTGGTGAACATCGGCGACATGCTGCAGCGCCTCTCCAACCACGTGTATCCGTCGACCACTCATCGCGTGGTCAACCCGCCGAACGAGAACGCGCGCAAGCCGCGCTACTCGGTGCCGTTCTTCCTGCACCCGAACCCGGACGTGATGCTCGATCCGCTCGATTCCTGCATCACGCCGGACAACCCGCGTCGCTACGACACCTCGATCAGCTCGCACGAATACCTGCTGCAGCGATTGCGCGAGATCAAGCTGATCTAGGGCCGGGATGCGGGGCGCCCCGTCGGGCGCCCCGCGATGCCGTTGCTACTGGTTTTCCAGCGCGTGGGTGTTCTGCAGGTTGCGGCGGATGTCCTGTTCCAGGTAGTCGATCCAGCCGTTGTAGTTGCGATGGATGCTGCGCTGAGCGCCCTTCTCGCGATAGTTCAGGTTGGTGCTGCGCAGGTAGGTGAGGTTCACCGCCGCGGCGTCGTAGGTGATGCGGATGGTGGCGGTATGTTCGCGAATGTGCAGCGTGCTGAGGATCTCGCCGTCGGCAAGATTGTCCAGGGTCCAGCCGCGACCTTCGAGAGCATTGATGATGCTGGTCTTGACCTGCGCCTGGCTGACCCCGGCCGGCACGGCGATCGGTGCGGCGGGCTTCAGCGGCGCCGAGGTACAGGCAACGAGCGCCAGCGTGGCCAGAAGCACGAGTACCGTCCTTTTCAACAGTCGATCCATGAGAATTCCCCCTGTGTGGTGCAAGCGCGCGGACATGCGCCGCAGGATCATAGCCGACGAACGCAGGCGGTCCGCGGCAAGCTGATTCCGGAGGATTACGCCATCCAGAAGAACACGGCCGTCATGCGCTTGGCCGCCATCTCCAGTCCCCAGTACGCGGTGGCGCTGTGGATCAGGTTGGCCTTGTAGACCAGCAGCCGGTTCCAGCGATGCGCCACGCGCACGTCTTCGACGAACGCGTCCGGCCGCACGAAACGGTTGCCCAGGGCCTCGGCCAGGTTGCGATGCGGCGGCAGCACGATGTTGCCCCCGAGCTGGCCGCCGGGCATGCGTTGGCGGAAGAAACTGGTGCCGCAGTGGTCCGGCACGTCCGGGTTGAGGTAGAGCACGGCGGCGTAGCGACACAGGTGCGAGGAATCGGTGTGCGGCTTCACCGAGCCTTCGACCGAGCCGACGACCTGCACGCAATTGTGGTTGAGCCGGGTGCCGGCTTCGCTCTGCTCGACCCAGACCCTGGCCGCACCGGTCAGTGCGCAGACTCGCGCATCCAGTGCCGCCAGTTCCCCATCGAGCAAGGCGGGCATGGCCCGCATGCCGGGCCAGACTTCACCCGTGTGCGGGTAGCCGAGTTCCCAGTCGGCGCGGGCCAGGCAGCGTTCGCGCACGTCACCGGCATTCGGCAGGACGTCGTCCACCACCCAGTAATCGCGGCCTTGTTGTGGTTTGCGATAGGGGAGCGGACGCATCTGCGTCGGCATCAGCGACATGTCAGTGGGTTTCCGTGTCGCGATAACGCGTGCCTTGCCGTGCCGACAGCCGCAGTGCCAATCGGTCCGGCATCAGCTGCAGCGCCGTCTTGATGAAACGGTTGATCCGGCCCGGGATGTAGACCGCGTCGCCACGCTCCACCGCGGCAATGCCCCGGCGCACGACCTCGTCGGCGGTCAGCCACATGTAGCCGGGCAGCTTGTCCATTTTTGCGCGCGTGCCGGTGACGTCGTGGAACTCCGACCAGGTGAAGCCCGGGCACAGCGCGCTGACATGGACGCCGCACGCGCTGTTTTCCAGTGCCAGCGCCTGCGAGAACTTGATCAGGTAAGCCTTGCTCGCCGCATACAAGGTGTGGCCGGCCGGCGCCGGAACATGCCCGGCCAGCGAGGCCACGTTGATGATGCGACCGTATCCGCGCTGGCGCATGCCGGGGAGCAATCGCCAGGCCAGCTCGGTGGGCGCGGTGAGCAGCACGCGCAGGAAATCGGCATGCACCGGCCAGTCATTGGCGTCGAACCTGCCGGGCACGCCGTAGCCGGCGTTGTTGACCAGCCAGTCCACCCGCAGGGCGCGTTGCTCCATGGCATGGCAAAGGTCCACCACCGCCGTCGGCTCGGCCAGGTCGCAAGACAGCACCGTGACCGTGGTCGAGTGCGTCGCGTGCAGTTCCGTCGCCAGCTCCTGCAGGCGCTCGGTACGGCGCGCGGTGACCACCAGGTCATGGCCCCGTGCGGCAAGCTGGCGGGCGAACGCCGCACCGATGCCGGAAGAGGCGCCAGTAACCAGGCTGAGCGGGCGAGCAGGTGTCATCGGTGTTCCCTGTGAGTGCCGCCGCGCGTGACCGGCCGGTTTGCCGATGTCGCGGGCGCTGGCTAAGCTTGCCGTTTTGACGGCTACGGAAGCACACCATGCGCAAGAAACTGGTCGCTGGCAACTGGAAGATGCACGGCAGTCGCACGATGGCCGCCGCGCTCGTCGACGAGCTTGCTGCCGCCAAGCCGGCGTCGATCGACGTGAACGTGTTCCCGCCTTTTCCCTACCTGGCCGAACTGGCCGCGCAGCACCGTGACAGCGGCATCGGCTTTGGCGCGCAGGATCTGAGCGAGCACGAAGGGCAGGGCGCGTTCACCGGCGAAGTGTCCGGCGCGATGCTGGCGGATGTCGGCGCGCGCTGGGTGCTGGTGGGCCATTCGGAGCGCCGGCAGTACCACCATGAGGACAACGAGCTGGTGGCGCGCAAGTTCGCCGCTGCACGCGCGGCGGGCCTCACGCCGATCCTGTGCGTGGGCGAAACCCTGCAGCAGCGCGAAGCCGATGCCACCGAAAGCGTGATCGCCGCCCAGCTGCAGGCCGTGCTGCGCAGCTCGGGCATCGCCAGTTTCGACACCGCGGTGATCGCCTACGAGCCGGTCTGGGCGATCGGCACCGGCCGTACCGCCACGCCGGAACAGGCGCAGCAGGTGCATGCGTTCATTCGTAGCCAACTGGAAACCGAAGATGCTACACTTTCCCGTCTGACCCGACTGCTTTACGGCGGTAGCGTCAAGGCGGCGAATGCCGCCGAGTTGTTCGCGCAGGCGGACGTGGACGGTGGCCTGATCGGCGGTGCCTCATTGACTGCTGCGGACTTCCTGGCCATCTGCACCGCCGCACACCAGGCGCCCCAGGGCAGCTAGTACACAGGCTCGAATACAAACCTATGTTCGTCATTTTCAGCGTGTTTTACATCCTGATCGCTGCGGCCATGATCGTGCTGATCCTGCTGCAGAACGGTGCAGGCGCGGATGCCGGTTCCGGTTTCGGCGGCGGCGCGTCGGCTACGGTGTTCGGCGCGCGGGGTTCGTCGACCTTCCTGACCCGCGCCACCGGCGTGCTGGCCGGGCTGTTCTTCCTGCTCAGCCTCGGCATGGGCATTTACCTGCATGCCAACGGCGCGCCACAGCCCGCCGGCGGCGGCCTGGGCGTGATGGCCGGTTCGACGGAACAGCCTGCACCCGCAGCGGCGACACCGCCGGCCGCAACCAACGGTTCGGAAGTACCCGCGGCCACGCCGGCCGCCGGCAAGGCCGTTCCGGCAGCGACGCCCGCCGCCACGAACGCAGCGCCGGCCCAGAGCCAGGGCGACGTGCCGCCGGCAAAGCCGTCGGAGCCAACAAAGCACTGAAGCAACACACCTGCCCAGGTGGCGGAACTGGTAGACGCACTACCTTGAGGTGGTAGCGCCGAAAGGCGTGGGGGTTCGAGTCCCCCCTTGGGCACCAACCCTGACCTTGGCCATCTGCGGCCAGGATCGCGAACAGCCGCCGCAAGGCGGCTTTTTCGTTCGATGGCTGCGTGGGCCATGGCGCTTGCATCTCGATCGTTCCAGGCATGTGCACGGCGAGTTTCCGCACAGCTTCCGTAGGATTGCACCGACATATCGGCAGCGATCTGGCGTGCAATCCTGCCTGCGTTTGCGGGGATGAGGGTTGGGGGCTGATGTCCGGCGTCATGCAAGGGGATGGCTGCATGCTGACGATTTCGCTGCGCTGCTCGGGATACGGCTGGAGCGTGTGTCGGCACGATGCCGCACTGTTCAGCCAGTTGCCGCTGCGGCAGGCGATCGAACTGGCGCGAACCGTTGCGCGTGACGAACACCGGCGTTCGCGCCAGCCGGTCCGCGTCGAGATGGCGGGTGCGCGCGGGCATGTCGTGCTGGCCCGTTTCGCGAAGGCGGTCGACGGTCAGGGGATGCATCCGGCCCTCGACACCCGCTGCACAGGGGCCTGATTGGCGGGCGCGCGCGGTCGGTGCAGTTCAGTGCAAGAATCTGTGCCGGCCGCTTGCAATGGGGTGGCGGCCGGCCTACTTTCAAACAACCCAACCAAGGAGGGCGTCACGTGATCAGTGTGGTCCTGGTGGACGATCATGAGCTGGTGCGCACCGGCTTTCGGATGATCCTGAAACAGCAGCCGGACATCGAGGTCAGCGGCGAGGCGGGCAGTGCGGAAGAAGGCTTGCGCCTGATTCGCAACCTGTCGCCGGACATCGCCCTGGTGGACGTGCACATGCCCGGGATGAGCGGGATCGAGCTCACCGAACGGGTGAACCGATCCAAGCTGTCGACCCACATCGTCATCGTGACCGTGGTCGACGACGCGCGTTTCCCCAAGCGCCTGCTCGATGCCGGCGCGCTGGGTTATCTGACCAAGGGTTGCAACGCGGACGAGCTGGTGGCGGCCGTGCGACAGGTGGCTGGCGGGCGCCGCTACCTGGCCCCGGCGGTGGCTCAGCAACTTGCGTTGGCCACGCTCGACGGCAGCGTCTCGCCGTTCGATGCGCTCTCCAGCCGGGAGCTGGAAGTGGCCATGATGCTGGTGCGCGGCAAGCCGCTCACGATCATCGGCGAGCAGCTCAACCTGAGCCCGAAAACCGTCTCCACCTACAAGCAGCGCCTGATGGAGAAGTTGCAGGTGGATCATGTGCTCAGCCTTGCGCATCTGAAGACCGTGCATGGCCTGATCGACACGCCCAGCCATCACGTCGGCAATTGAGCGCGGTTCGGTCCGGCTGACCGCCGGTACCGGATTCCGGGCACAAAAAAAACCGGACTCGCGTCCGGTTTTTTCGTTTCGACACCAGGCTGAATCAGCCGTGCGATTCACCACTCGAACGACCGTCCTCCGGCCGCGGCTCCGCTCGCGGTTTGTCGGCTTCGCTTGCCTGGACGTGAGGCGTCGCGTTGCCGGATGAGGCGAGCAGGTCGCCCTGCTTGGGCAACGGTGCGGCGACCGGTACCGGCGCGTGGGTCGTCGGGTTCGTGGATTGCTCATGCGGTGTCGTGGCCGGCGTGACGACAAGCGACGCCGGCGCGGTGGTCGGCCGAATGGTGTCGACCGCTGGGGTGGTCGGCGTCGGAGTTGCCAATGGCGCGGCCACCGGTGCCGCAGCGATTGCCACGCGAACCGGCGATTCGGTCGGCCGCGGGCCGGCGGGCAGGCTGGATGCCCCCGTCTGGGCCACCGCCGGTTCCGGGCGGAGGGACGTCGCATCAACAGCGACGCGATCAGCATGGCGCGGCAGCGGCGACTCGACCCGAACCTGGGTATCGGCACTGCGCGGTGGCGTCGCGGCAGCGGACAGGGTGGCCTGGGCCGGCGCCGGTTCGGCATCGGTCGATGGCGCAGCGGAATCGGGGATCGGCGGCAGCGTCGGCAGGATGAAGCTGGCGGCGGGCAAGGCAACAGCCGGCTTGTCCATGGACTTGTCGGAAGGCACGGTGCCGGTCGCCGAGAGGATCTTGTCGGTTGCCGGTTCCCGCGCGCTCGTCGGTGCAGACGACGAAGGTGCGGTCACGGCGGAGATGCCGGCAGGGGCCGGAGCGTGGTGCGACTCCGTCTCCTTCGATGCTGCGGCCAGCGCATCCGGCGTCGCGGCGGGACGTGGCGTGCGGCGCGCAGCGTCGGTCACGGTGTCGGCGGTAGCCGGCGCCTTGCCGGGCTCGTCGCGGTCCTCGTCGTCCAGCGCTTCGGCTTGCGTCGAATCCAGCGAACCGTCGACGGCGGTCGTGTCGTCATGACGGCGACGGCGACGGCCGCCACGGCGGCCGCGGCGGCGACGCGACGTGCCGGCATCACCCTCGGCTGCCGAGTCGGTCGGATTCTCGTTCTCGCCCGGCGCCGTCGGAACCACTTCGGCGGCACCGGCGGCGAGCAGGGCTGCGGCCTTGGCAGCCTCATCCGTTGCCTCGATGGGCGCGCGCTCGGCACGCTCGGGGCGCGGCGCCCGCTCCGGACGCGGCTGTTGCGGTGCGCGCTCGGGGCGTGACGCGGCGGCTGACTCGACGGCCGGCGCGGGCCTGGCCTGCCGCTCGGCACGCGCGTTCTGGCTCTGCGGCTGAGCGGGCGAACGCGACGCCGCTTCGTTGGTGCGTTGGCGATTGTTGCGCGCTTGCTGCTGGGCGCCGGACTTCTGGCTTTGCGGCGATGGCGAGTCGCGGCGCGGCTGGCGGGCGGATGATGCCTGCGTGCCATTCGTGCCGCGCGTGGCGTTGCGCGGACCGTTCTCCTCGCGGCGATTGCGTGCGCTGCTGGTCGGTGCGGGGGCGGGCGTGGGCGCGGCGGCTTCGGCATTGCGGAACCAGCCGAACAGGCGCGAGAGCAGGCCGCCGGTCGGAGCGGCGACGGCAGCACGCGGGGCAGGCATCGGGCGTCGCGGCGCCGGCTGCGTTGCCGCCACCGGGGCCGGCACTTCCTCGCGCACCGGGGCAGGGCTGCCCGGCACGATGCCGCTCACGGCGGGCTGCTCGCCGCTGCCCAGGGTCTGGCCCATCTTCGGCAAGTCCGTGGCGGTCACGGCGGTGAGCATTTCGTAGCTGGGCTTGCTGTGCTCGCCCATGTCCGCTTCGCGGATGCGCTGGATCTCGATGTGCGGGGTCTGGAGCTTTTCGTCGGCGACGATCATCACGTGCACCTTGTGGCGCAGTTCGATCTCGACCACGCTGGCGCGCTTTTCGTTGAGCAGGAAATTGACCACGCTCGAAGGAGCCTGCACCAGCACCTGGCCGGTGTTGTCCTTCATTGCGTGTTCCTCGATCAGGCGCAGGGTCGACAGCGACAGCGATTCCACGCCGCGGATATGGCCGTGGCCTTCGCAACGCGGGCAGGTGATCTGGGTGGCTTCGCCGAGGCTGGGGCGCAGCCGCTGGCGCGACATCTCGAGCAGGCCGAAACGCGAGATCCGGCCGACCTGCACGCGGGCGCGATCGAGCTTCAGCGCTTCCTTCAGGCGATCCTCCACCTCGCGCTGGTGGCGCGGACTGTCCATGTCGATGAAGTCGATCACGATCAGGCCGCCGGCATCGCGGATGCGCGCCTGGCGCGCCACTTCCACCGCGGCCTCGCAGTTGGTGTTGAACGCGGTCTCCTCGATGTCGCTGCCCTTGGTCGCCTTCGACGAGTTGACGTCGATGGCGGTCAGCGCCTCGGTCTGGTCGATCACGATCGAGCCGCCCGACGGCAGCCGCACCTGGCGGTCGAACGCGCTTTCGATCTGCGTCTCGATCTGGTAGCGGGTGAACAGCGGGGTGTCGTCCTGGTACAGCTTGAGCTTGCGCAATGCGTTCGGCATTACCTGCTGCATGAACTCGCGCGCGTCGTTGAACAGCGGCTCGTCGTCGATCAGGATCTCGCCGATGTCGCTGCGCAGGTAGTCACGCAGGGCACGGATGAACAGCTTGGATTCCTGGTAGATCAGGAATGGCGCCTTCTGCTTGCCGGCCGCCTCGGAGATCGACTTCCACAGGGTCAGCAGGTAGTCCAGGTCCCACTGCAGTTCTTCGGCGTCGCGGCCCAGGCCGGCGGTACGCACGATCAGGCCGACGTCATCCGGCACGGTGACGTGGTCCAGCGCCTCCTTCAGCGCCTGCCGGTCCTCGCCCTCGATCCGGCGCGACACGCCGCCGGCTTTCGGGTTGTTCGGCATCAGCACCATGTAGCGGCCGGCCAGGCTGATGAAGGTGGTCAGCGCAGCGCCCTTGTTGCCGCGCTCTTCCTTCTCTACCTGCACGACCACTTCCTGGCCTTCCTTGACCAGCTCGCGGATGCTCGACTTGTGGTGGTCGAGGCCCGGCGTGAAGTACTCGCGGGAGATTTCCTTCAGCGGCAGGAAGCCGTGGCGCTCGGCGCCGTACTCGACGAAGCAGGCTTCGAGTGAAGCCTCAACCCGGGTGATCCGGCCCTTGTAAATGTTGGACTTTTTCTGCTCCCGCGACGGGATTTCGATGTCCAGGTCGTACAGGTTCTGGCCATCGACAATGGCCACGCGCAACTCTTCACGCTGAGTCGCGTTGATCAACATGCGTTTCATGGTGGTAGTCCTCGGCTTGGCCGCGCGTCGCGAGCCACGGTGGCGCCTGGAATGGCGGCCTGCCGGGGATCGCGCCGCAGCGGTTAAGCGGCAAAAAAACGGCACCGTTGCCGGTGTCGGGGATGATTCGGTCAGCTGCGCCTGCTGTCGCGATGCCGCATGGCAACGGACAAACACCAGCCCAAACCGTTACGATGAAAGGGAGCCGCGACCGACCACCAGATGGCAGAAGGCGCAATCCTCGCCGACGTCACGGGCGGGCACTCCACCCGATCCAGGCAACAGACGGATGGAAACCAGCGCCCGGCGAGTATCCTATCTAAGCAGGTTTTTTTCAATGCAGACGGCAACTTCCCGGGACGCACCTCACGGTGTACGTCAAGTCGAGATCGGCCCGGAGCGCGACGGCCAGCGCATCGACAACGCCTTGGTGACCCTGCTCAAGGGCGTACCCAAGAGCATGATTTATCGACTGTTGCGTACCGGGCAAGTGCGCGTGAACGGGAAACGGGCCAAGCCGGATACGCGTCTCGTCGACGGTGATACGCTGCGCATCCCGCCGGTGCGGATGGCCGACAAGGTGGAGGGTCGGGTGCCGGCCGAGGGGCAGGTGGCCGAGGTCGCTGAGGCCGTCATCTTCGAGGACAAGCATTTCCTGGTCATCGACAAACCGGCCGGTGTGGCCAGCCATGGCGGCAGCAGGGTCAGCCACGGGGCGATCGAGCTGCTGCGCGCGGCCCGTCCACAGGAACACCTGGAACTGGTGCACCGGCTCGACCGCGATACCAGCGGCGTGCTGGTGTTGGCCCGTACCCGGGCGGGGTTGACCGGGCTGCAGGCGGCGATCCGGGCCGGCGAGGTTACCAAGCAATACCTCTGCCTGATGCTGGGGCACCCGGCCAAGGCCAGGTTCGACGTCAATGCGCCGCTGCTGAAGTCAGTCATGCAAGGCGGCGAACGCATGGTGCGGGTGGCCGAAAGCGGCAAGCCCTCGCTGACCTTCTTCCGCGAAATGGAGCAGTACCCCAGTGCCCGCCTGATGCAGGCCACCCTGGGCACCGGCCGCACCCACCAGATCCGCGTGCATGCGGCGCACATCGGCCACCCGCTGGCCGGCGATCCGAAGTACGGCGACCGCGAGATGAACAAGCGTTACCGCGAGATGGGCCTGCACCGGATGTTCCTGCATGCCTCGCACATGAGCTTCGACCTCGACGGGCGCGCCTACAGCTTCTCCGCGCCGCTGCCGGCCGACTTGAAGGATTTCCTCGACACGCTCGCCGTCAAGGGCAAGCGGCTGGTCTACACCCGCGAGAAGTCGCGCACCGACTTCTGATCAGCGCGCCAGCAGGGCCTCCACCCGTGCCGCGCAGATGAAGTCGTTCATCGACAGTCCACCCACGTCGTGGGTCGACCACAGCAGCTGACAATGGCCGTAGCCTGCATCAATGTCCGGGTGGTGATCCTCGTGGTTGGCCATGAAACCCACGGCGTTGATGAAGCCCAGGGTGCGGTGGAAATCCTCGAACTTGAAATCCTTGACGATGGCCTTGCCGTCCTCGCGCAGTTGCCAGCCCGGAAGCACTTGCAGAAGCTCGGCAACCTTCGCGGCAGCGAGCGCGTGCTCCTTGCCCTTGCGCGCTTGGCAGTGCTGGTTCGACAGGTCGTTGGCGTTCATCGCGAGACTCCATGCAGATGTGAAGTGAGAACGGGAAGGGTCGAAGCTGGCACGACAAAAGTCAAAGCGCGCGCCGATTCCAGCCATCGGACTCGAAACTGGACTAAAATGGTGCTGATTCGCCGGCGAGGTTCACAGCCCCCGGTCCACGAACAGCGGAGCCAGGCATGATCGACATTTCTCCGCGGGCGCAGCAGCACTTCCTGCGCCTGCTTGACCAGCAAGGCATCGACGGGCTGGGCATCCGCCTGCGGGTCACGGCGCCGGGCACGCCGGCGGCCAATTGCGAGCTGGAGTTCTGCGAACCCGCCGACCTGGCGGGCGGCGAATGGACGATCGAATGCGCCGGTTTCGAGTTCCACATCGACGGCGACAGCGCGAGCTGGCTGGACCAGGCCAGCATCGACTTCGAGCCCAACGCCACCGGCGGCCAGCTCAACATCCGCGCGCCGAAGATCAAGGGTCATGTGCCGGGGGTGGACGCCGGCGTGATCGAGCGCGTGCGCTACGTGATCGAGGCGGAGATCAATCCGCGGCTGGCCTCGCACGGCGGACGGGTGACCTTGCTGGAAGTCGATGCCGATGGCGCGGTGGTGCTGCAGTTCGGCGGCGGCTGCCACGGCTGCGGTATGGTCGACGTCACCCTGAAGCAAGGCGTGGAAAAGACCCTGCGCGAGCAGGTGCCGGAAATCACCGCAGTGCGCGATGCCACCGATCACTCGGGTGGCGAGAAGCCGTACTACAGCCGGCACGAGGGCAAGTCGGCGATGGCCTGAGTTTCGGGCCGCTATCCCGCAATCAACAAAAAGGCCCGCGTGGGCGGGCCTCTTGTCGTTGCATCGGCGAGCTTTACTTGTCGCCGCCGATGTGACCTTTCAGCGTATCCAGCTTGCCAGGCAAGCTGGAGAAATAGGTCGAGACGTCTTCGATGTCCTGGTCGGACAGCGTGGCCACCATGCCCTTCATGATCGGGTTGTCGCGCTGACCGCTCTTGTACTCGTGCAGGACCTGTTGCAGGTACAGGTTGTACTGGCCGGCCAGCCGCGGGTATTGCGGATCAACCGAGTTGCCGTCCACGCCGTGGCAGGCGAAACAGGTGGCGGCCTTCGTCTTGCCGTTTGCCGCATTGCCTTCGGCGAGTGATGCGGTGGAAGCAAAGGCCAGCACGGCGCCGAAGGAGATCAGGGTAAGCACACGGTTCATGCGGAAGATCCTTGGCAATTACTTGGCGAGGCTGGAAAGATAGGCGGCGATGTCCTGGATGTCCGTATCGGACAAGCTCTCCGCCTGCGCATCCATGGTCGGGTGCTTGCGGTCGCCACTCTGGTAGCCATGCAGCGCGTTGACGATGTACTGCTCGTTCTGGCCGGCGATCTTCGGCACCGGATACTGCGGGTAGGCATTGGTGTAACCGGGTACACCATGGCAGCCGGCGCAGGTGTACACCAGCTTGAGGCCGTTGGCCTTGTCGCCTTCGGCGTGAGCGCTGGCTGCAGCGAAGAGAGCCGTGGCCGCAACGAGGCCAAGCATGTGCAATCGAGTCATCGAGTTCATTCCCACTGGTACGGCGACTTGGGTGATGCAACCGCGCAAGTATAGACGTTGCTCTCGCACCTGAACAACACTCGGCCGAACCGTACTCGCCACGGAACGGTGCCCGGGCTTCGAAATGGTGCGCGGCATGGAGCAGCGTGATTCGTTCCCGTCAAGGCCGCGCCGCCCGACATGAACGGATCGCGCGAACTGCACCGGACGCGATTGCGGTTGCTCGCGACGGCCCCATATACTTCGGGCGAGTCACCATTTTCCCCGGGGGTGTTCTGGCTTCGACGGGGGTAGTGAGATGGCTTGGTGCATGCCGAGGGGGCAGCTTTCCTCGTTAATCCAGCAGCAAACTCATAGTTGCCAACGACGACAACTACGCTCTCGCCGCTTAAGGCGTAAGCCCCGAACCCACTTGTGCTCATGCTCGTCGGTGTAGGGTCATTATCATGAGATCGCCGAAGACTGTCGCCTGGCGGTCGTAGGCAAGATCAATCAGGCTGGTTTCGCGGTGCGCTTTGCCCGCCGTGCTTGTCGCGAAACGAGATCGAACGGTGAGCTAAGCATGTAGATCCGGGCATTGAACGCCTTCGGACGCGGGTTCGACTCCCGCCACCTCCACCAATGCAAACCCATCAGGCGAGTGATTCGCCTGATGGGTTTTTTGTATGCGGGCACTGGTCCTTGGCCCGCCCCGCACCGGATGCCGATTGCAGCGACGGCCCCGTCTGCCCGGGAACGGGACTGAGGGGCCGTGCCGCGTGCGGCGAGTCAACCCGGGTGCTCGCGATCCGTTGAAGGCGGGCGACGTGCGCCGGCGTGGCGCGCGAGAGTTTTGGCTTCGTGGCTTCCGGGAGAGGATGATGGGTCGCAACTTTCGTTTGGCGTTCCAATCGTTCGCATGGATGAGCCTGGTGCTGTTGCCGTTGGTGGCGACGGCACAATCCGGTGCGTTGCGCGAGCGGCTGTTGCAGCGGCATGGTGCAACGGCGCAGCACGAATCGCGCGGGCCGGTGAACTTGCCGCCGGGCGCACGGTTGGTGCAGGACGTGGCCTACGGCAGCGATCCGCGCCAGCGTTTCGATGTGTATCTGCCGGCGCATGCCAGCGCAGCACCGGTGATCTTCATGGTGCACGGTGGCGGTTGGCGGCGTGGCGACAAGGCGGCGCGTGGCGTGGTCCAGAACAAGGTCGATCGTTGGTTGCCGCGCGGCTTCGTGGTCATTTCGGCGAACTACCGGTTGCTGCCGGATGCAACGCCGCTGCAGCAGGCGCAGGATGTGGCCCGCGCGCTGGCACTGGCGCAACGCAAGGCACAGAGCTGGGGAGCCGATCCTCGCGCGTTCATCCTGATGGGGCATTCGGCCGGCGCGCATCTGGTGGCCCTGCTGAGTGCCGAACCGGCGCTGGCGCGCGAGCAGGGCGCGCAGCCCTGGCTGGGCACGGTCTCGCTGGACAGCGCCGCGCTGGATGTCGTGCAGATCATGCAGGGCCGGCACCCGCGCCTGTACGACGATGCCTTCGGTTCGCAGCCCGCTGATTGGCTGGCGGCATCGCCGTACCAGCAGATGCGTGGCCGCATGGCGCCGTTTCTGGCGGTGTGCTCCAGCGAGCGGCGGGAGTCCTGCCCGCGTGCGCACGATTTCGTGCGCAAGGCGAAGTCTTTCGGTGGAGAGGCTCGCGTGCTGGAGGAAGGCCTCTCGCATGGGCGGATCAATGCCGAACTCGGCTTGCCTACGGATTACACCGATGCCGTCGAACGCTTCATGCGCGGCCTCAGTCCCGCCGTCGCACAACGACTTGGCTCGGCGCAGCCCGCGACGTCGAGCCGCTGAGTTGCCGGCCGGCTTTCACAACGCCGAAAGGAATGCCACCAGATCGCTTTTCTGCCCGGCGCTCATGCCGATGTTGAAGCGGCTGTCGTAGAAATCGACCACGTCCATCAACGTCGCCGCCGAACCGTTGTGGAAGTACGGCGCGCGGGCGGCCAGGCCGCGCAGGATCGGTCCCTTGAACTTGCCGATGTCGGCCCACTTGCCGGTCAGCATGGCCAGGCCCGGGTCGGTGGTGCGCACCACCTCGCCGGTGCTGTAGCGGGTCAGCGTGTACAGCGGCAGATCCGGCGTGCGCCGGCTGGCGTCGGCAATGCCGATATTTACCGGCAATGCCACCGAGTGGTTGCCGATGTTCGGCGCGTTGTGGCAACTGCTGCAGCTGCCGTGGATGACCGGCACGCCGGTGACGTCGTTGAGGCCGGCCACGCCGCTGATGTCGATCGGCATGTGGTTGAACAACTGCTCGCCGCGGGCGATCGCGGCGCGTGCGCGATCGCGCGGGTCGCGGCTCAGTGACGCGCGCGGATCGTTCCAGCTGTCGAACAGGCGCATGGCGCGCGGGTCGAACGGTTCTCCGGTGGGATCGTTGTCGAAAGTGTCGTTGATGCCGACCCAGAAGCGCTGTTGGCCCAGGATGCTGGCCCCGCCCATGCCGCCGTCGTCGTTGAGGCGCCCGGCCTGCCGGTCGATCGACTGCGCGGTGAACAGGTGCGATTCGAACTCGACGATCCGGTCGATGACGGCGGCATCCGGCACGCTGCCCGCCTGCTCGTGGCCGAGGATGGCATCGCGCGCCTGCGAGGCCAGGCTGGCGTCGATGTCGCCGATGTCGATGCCGGCATCCATCGGCGGCTTGAACGGGGCAAAGGTCTCGCGTCCGTCCCACATCACTGCGGTGTCCCAGATCAGATTGGTGGCTGGCAGCGGGCGGCGAAACAGCGACAACTCGCGCGCGCTGGCGTAGCCGTAGGGATCGTCCACGGCAGTGAGTCTGAACTCGGCGTGCGCCGGCATCGGCATGCCGATGCGCAGCACGCCGCGCTTGAGCAGCATGGCGTAGGCGATGCGCCGCGCGTAGACGCTGGAGACGTCCGCCAGCGGCGAAACGGCGCCGTCGACCAGGGCGAAGATCGGGTCGGTGCCGTTGCTCTGCCGGAAGCGTTCACGCACCTCGGCGGCGGAGATCGTCCAGCCCTCCGCCTGGCGATGGCAGGAGTCGCACGAGCGCCCGTTGCTGCCGAGGCTGGCGAAGAACGGGTTGTCGATGTCGATGCGGCCGCTGGGCGTGCTGGTCTGCAGCCAGCCGGACGGGTCGGCGGTGACGGCGCTGTCTGCTGATGCCGGCGCCGGGCGGCCGTCCTGGGCCGACGCCATGCCGGCAAACGCGAGCAGCAAGAGTGCAGCCACGGCAACCAGCTGCCGCGCGGCCGCATGGATCGCGTGATGATGAAACATGGTGGTCGACCTCCCTGGTAGCTCGTGCGCACGCGCGCCCCTTGCGCGGGTGGACACTGCGCAGAACACCGACGCGGCGGCAATTGCGACATGCGCCAGACCAGGCGCGTGAACCATGTGGACAGCGGGTTGCCGAGGAGGTGACGGGTTTCCCGTCAGTTCGGCAAGGCGACGCAGGTGGCGATGGGTTGACGCAGCATCGCCTGCGGGCCGGCGAGCCCGGGATGGGCGGCAAGCCGGTTCGCTTCGATGATCGTGCTGGCCGCCCGTGCCCTGGCCGATGCCGCGGCGCAATCGCCCGTGCGCGCCGTTGCAATGGCCAGCCACAGCTGCGCGGCAAGCTGGCGTGGATGGGCCGGTGGCAATTCGCGGGCGGCGTTGGCCATCGCGGTGGCCAGCTCGGTCCTGGCCAGCTCCGGTTCGCCGCGCAGCAGTTCGACCCGGGCGCGCAGCGTATGCACCCACAGCAGCTGCGGATCGTGGCGCGAAGCGGCGGCAGCCACGTCGCGATCGACGCTGGCCTGGAGATCGTCGGGACACCCCGCGCCGGGAGCCTCGGTGCAGGCGAGCAGCAAGCGCGCCTCGGCGATCAGCGGAGGCATCGGCCAGGAACGCGTGCGCAGGCCGGCGATCGCCGCCGGCAGCAGTGTGCGTGCCTGTTCGGGATGGCCCTCCAGCAGGTCGATGCCGGCCAGTTCGCTGTCGATGCGGCCGACCCGCATGCGATTGGCCGGGCTGTCGCCGTAGCGTTGGCGCGCGGCGGCAAACAATTCGCGCGCACCGGCCAGATCGCCGGCTTCCTCCAGGCCGAACGCGGTGGCTTCGAGCGAATCGCCATGCAGCGCACTGGTTTCTCCGAAACCGTCCGCCGACCATGCTTGCGCCTGGCGGCAACGCGCCTGCGCAGCGGCACGATCGGCGCGCAACCCTTCCAGCACGCACGCCTTCTGCGCCGCGTACACCTGGGTGAGTTGCGGCTGGCCGCCATGGCGCGTGTACAGCGCCAGCGCTTGCGTGAAATGCCGGTGCGCCTGCGCCCAGTCGCCGGCGCGATATTCGGACGAGGCCAGGCCGGCCAGCGCCAGCGTGGACTCGTTGCTGGACGGGCCGAAATGCGCGAGTTCGAACTGCAGGGTCTTGCGCCACATCGGGATCGCCTCGTCGTAGCGCGCCAGGCCTTCCAGTGCGGAGGCGACGTCGTTGTAGCCGATGCCGACGCGGGCGTCGTCCGGTCCCCAGGTGGCGATCCGCTCCGACAGCGCTTCGCGGGAGAGTTGCAGCGCGGCGTCGGCATGCCCTTCGCTGTTCTCGACCGCGGCCAGCGGGCCGAGCAGGCGGATCAGGTCCTCGCCATGGATGCCTTGCGCGCGCATGCGCCGGCGGGCCAGGCGCAGGTCGGCGCCGCCGGCCGCGAAATCCTCCGTGCGCACCTCGGCGTAACCGCGTGCGGTGAGCGCGCGGATCGCCTCGATGTCGGTGGGCGCCAGCGCCCGCGCGGACAGGGCAACGGCCCGGTCTGCGAGCCTGCGCGACTGCGCGGGTTCGCCGAGGTTCTCGTACAGGCGCGAGAACATCGCCAGCAGGTCCACGCGACCGGCGTCGTCCAGTTGCGGCGAGTGGTCGAGCTTTGCCACGCCGCGCGCCAGCAGCTCGCCGAGACTGGGCTGCTTCGCGGGGGCAACGCCGTACTGGATCGGTGCGAACAGGTCCTCGACGAAGTCGCGCATCATGGTCGCGCGGATGGCTTGCCGGCGCGCAACGTGCGCCTGCCACAGCGCGGTGGAGAGCGAGACGAGCACGGCGAGCACAATCACCGTCATGATCGCCACGCCGCCGCGATGGCGGTCGATGAACTTGCCGGCCCGATACCAGGGCGAGGGCGGATGCGCCAGCACCGGCAGGTGATCGAGGTGGCGTTCGATGTCGTCCGCGAGCGTGCCGGCCGAGGCATAGCGGCGCTCTGCGTCGGTGGCGGTGGCCATCCGCACGATGTTGTCGAGGTCGCCACGCAACTGGCGCCGCCATGCTCGCGCGGTGCGCGAGTTGCTCCTGCGCGAGACGGCGTCCGAACGCGTGGACGGCGGGCCGGTCTCGCCGGCAGTCCGTCGCCGGCCCGACAGCAGTTCGTCGAGCAGGACGCCGAGCGCATAGACATCCGTGGCCGTGGTCACTGGCTCGCGGGAGAACTGCTCCGGCGCGGCATAGGCCGGCGTGAGCGCGCGGTGCTGGGTGCGGGTGGCGTCATCGGTGCGGTCGTCGAGCAGCTTGGCGATGCCGAAGTCGAGCAGCTTCACCTCGCCGTCGGTGGTGACCAGCACGTTGGAAGGCTTCAGGTCGCGATGCACGATCAGCGCGCGATGTGCTGCGGCCACCGCGCGGCACACCTTCAGGAACAGCAGCAGGCGCGGGCGCAGTGGCAGGCGGCGATCGCGCGCGTAGTCGGTGATCGGCACGCCATCGACCAGTTCCAGCACGATATAGGCCAGCCCCTGTTCGGTGATGCCGCCCTCGATCAGCCGCGCGATGCCCGGATGGCGCAGCCGCGCCAGCGCCTCGCGCTCGCGCCGGAACTGGTCGCGCGCAGCCGGCGTGTAAAGGCCGCGCGCCAGCAGCTTGAGGGCGACCTCCTGGCGCACGCCGGCTTCCTGGCGCGCGGCGCGGAATACGGTGGAGGAGCCGCCTTCACCCAGCACCTCGATCAGTTCGAACGCGTTGATCCGGCTGCCCGGCGGCATCGCCGCGGCGACACCGGCCTCGCCGATCACGCGCGCCGCGTCGACGGCGTCGCCGGGCAGCCAGTCGTCGTCGGCGGTGTCGGCGCTGAGCATGCGTTCGATCTCTTCACGCTGTTGCGGGTCGAGGCAGTGCGCGGCCAGCCAGTCCATGCGCGCGGCGCCGCTCAACTGCAGCGCCGTTTCGAACAACTCGCGCAATGTCGGTGTGGAGTCCACGTGGAGCGCCCTTGCCGAATGACCTGCCTGCGTTTAACCCCGCTGCGCGCCCGATTGCGACGTGACCGGCTCAGTCCATGTGCGCCTTGAGGAAGGCGCGGGCGAAGCGCCAGTCGCGGTCGATCGTGCGCCGCGCCAGGCCGAGGGTGTCGGCGATCTGCTGCAGGCCCAGCCCGGCGAAATAGTGCAGCTCCACCACTCGGGCGGCGCGCGCATCGGTCTGTTCCAGCGCGTTCAGCGCGGCATCCAGCGTCAGCGCCTGGGCGGCCGTATCCAGCGCGAGCCGGACATCGTCCTCGTCCAAGGTGACCTTCATCCATTGACCGCCGGCGCGCAGGCGCAGCCGGTCGCGGGCGCGGTTGGTCAGCAGGTGGCGCATGGCGCGCGCGGCGTAACTGAAGAACTGCGCCGGGTGTTCGAAGTGCAGTGCCTCGTTCTGGCCGATGCGCAGGTACAGCTCGTGCACCAGCTCGGTGGTGTCCAGCGTGGCGCCCTGGCGTCGATTCAATTGCCGGGCGGCCATCGCCTTGAGGCGCGCGTAGACCTCGGCGAACAGGGCGTCCGTCGAACCTTCGGCAAAGGATGATCCGGTCCCCGTCATGCTCTTGCGTGCACCGCCCCGACGCGGAGCTGGTCGGGGCCGATGGTACGCCTGTGCGGGCCGGACAGGAAAAAGGCCGGCGCCCTCGGTTGCGGACGATCCGGCCTCTTGCATGACGTGGTGGAGCGGATGGGGATCGAACCCACGACCTTCGCATTGCGAACGCGACGCTCTCCCAGCTGAGCTACCGCCCCACGTGAGCGGCGCATCTTAGCAGCGTGCGAGGCGGTTCGCCAAGTGTTGGTTGCGGCGGGAAGGCGGCCCCGGCTGCGTCGCGGCCCCCGCGTGCACGCGGGGGAAATCGCCTCGTTCTGCTAATCTTGACGGCTGCCGTCGCTGTCGCTCGCACGGCGACCCGTCCCATCGTCAGCAGAGGATTCCATGGCGCTTACCCCGGCCCGCACCATGCCCGGCGTGCTCGAGCTGTTGCCGCTCGACCAGATCGCGTTCCAGCGCATGCTCGACGTGATCCGTCGCAATTACGAGCGTTTCGGCTTTCTCGCCATCGAGACGCCGGTGATCGAATACTCCGACGTGCTGCTGACCAAGAGCGGCGGGGAGACCGAACGGCAGGTGTACTTCGTTCAGTCCACCGGGGCGCTGGGCAAGGCCGATGAGGGCATGCCCGAACTGGCGCTGCGCTTCGACCTCACCGTGCCGCTGGCGCGTTACGTGGCCGAGCACGAGCGCGACCTCAGCTTCCCGTTCCGCCGCTACCAGATGCAGAAGGTGTACCGCGGCGAACGCGCGCAGCGCGGGCGCTTCCGCGAGTTCTACCAGTGCGACATCGACGTGATCGGCAAGGACTCATTGTCGGTGCGCTACGACGCCGAGATCCCGGCGGTGATCTACAGCGTGTTCCGCGAACTGGCGATCGGCCCGTTCACCATCCAGCTCAACAACCGCAAGCTGATGCGCGGCTACTTCGAGAGCCTGGGCATCGTCGACGGCGAGCAGCAGATGCTGGTGCTGCGCGAGGTGGACAAGCTGGACAAGCGCGGCGCCGACTACGTGCGCGACACGCTGACCGGCGAGGCATTCGGGCTGAGCGCCGAAGTGGCGCAGAAGATCCTCGCCTTCGTGCAGGTGCGCTCGACCTCGCTGCAGGACGCGTTCGACAAGCTCGATGCGCTGGGCGCCGGCCCGGAAGCGATGGAGCAGGGCCGCAACGAGCTGAAGGAAGTGCTCGGTCTGATCCACGCGTTCGGCGTGCCGGAAACACATTACGCGCTGAACCTGTCGATCGCCCGCGGCCTCGACTACTACACCGGCACCGTCTACGAGACCACGCTGAACGACCACCCGCAGATCGGCTCGATCTGCTCCGGCGGCCGCTACGAGAACCTGGCCGGCCAGTACACCAAGTCGCACCTGCCTGGCGTCGGCATCTCGATCGGCCTGACCCGGCTCTACTGGCAGCTGCGCGACGCCGGCCTGATCGACACGGCGAAGAGCACCGTCGACGTGCTGGTGACCCAGATGGACGAGGCGCAGCTGCCGGCCTATCTCGCGCTGGCCGGCGAGCTGCGCGGCGCCGGCATCGCCACCGAGGTGGTGCTGGAAGGCGGCAAGCTGGGCAAGCAGTTCAAGTACGCCGACCGCGCCGGCATCCGCTTCGTGGTGGTGCTGGGCGAGGACGAGCTCGCCCGCGGCGTGGTGACGGTGAAGGACCTGCGCCGCGAGGACCAGTTCGAGGTGGCGCGCGGCGAACTGGTCAAGACGCTGCGGGTGGAGCTGGAGCAGGCTGCGGCAATGGGGTGAGGGCGCTATTGCCTTTGACGCCGTCATTCCCGTGTTGGCGGGAATGACGGCAACAACGTGGAGCATGACTGCGGTGAGTGAAACGATTCTTCTCGATGGCAGCAGCCTGACGCGCACGCAACTGGTGGCGGTGGCGCGGCAGGGCGCATCGGTGGCGCTGGATCAGGCGCAGCTCAAGCGCGTGCAGCGCGCCGCCGATTTCCTCGCCGAGAAAGTCAGCTGCGGCGAGCCGACCTACGGCGTCACCACCGGCTTCGGCAGCAACGCCGACAAGCTGCTGGGCGCGCATCGCGTGCGCGACGAGCTGCCGGGGCATCAGCCCGCCGAAGGCACGCTGATGGAGGAGTTGCAGCACAACCTGATCATCACGCATGCCGTCTGCGTCGGCAAACCGTTTGCGGCGGAGGTGGTGCGCGCGATGCTGGTGATCCGCATCAACACCTTGATGCGCGGCCACTCGGGCATCCGCGTGAGCACGCTGGAAGCGCTCGCCGCGATGCTCAATGCCGGCGTGGTGCCGGTGGTGCCGGAGAAGGGCTCGGTCGGCGCCAGCGGCGACCTGGCACCGCTGTCGCATCTGGCGATCGTGCTGCTCGGCGGCGGCGAGGCATTCTACGAAGGCGAGCGCATGCCGGGCGCGCAGGCGCTGGAGCGTGCCGGCCTCAAGCCGATCCGGTTGTCGTTCAAGGAAGGGCTGGCGCTCAACAACGGCACCGCGCAGATGCTCGCCACCGGCGCGCTGGCGCTGGACGTGCTGGGCGATCTGCTGGACGTCGCCGATCTCGCCGCGGCGATGACACTGGACGCCTTCGCCGGCCGCAGTGGCGCCTTGCGACCGGAGGTGCATGCGCTGCGTCCTCATCCCGGGCAAGTCGAGACTGCGGCGCACGTGCGCGAATTGCTGGACGGTTCCACCTTGCTGGACATTCCGTATCACCTGGTGCCGCGCTTCAAGCCGTGGAGCGCCGATGCCTGGAGCGAGCCGGACGACCAGGCGCTGAGTTTCGACATCGGCTGGGACTGGGTGCCGGCCAACCAGCGCCACGGCCGCGAGGCGTTCTACCAGCGCTTCCTGCCGTTCAAGGGCGGCAAGAAGCACCAGCCGCAGGATGCCTACAGCCTGCGCTGCATGCCGCAAGTGCACGGTGCGGTACGCGATGCCTGGGCACAGGCTTGCCGCGTGTTCGACATCGAGCTCAACTCGGTCACCGACAACCCGCTGATCTTCCCGGACAACGCGGACGCGCAGTTCATCGAGGAGCAGGTGATCTCTGCCGGCCACTTCCACGGCATGCCGCTGGCGCTGGCGATGAGTTACGTGAAGGCGGCGATCCCGGTGCTGGCGTCGATTTCCGAGCGCCGCCTCAACAAGCTGGTCGACCCGGCCAACAACGACGGCCTGCCGGCCTTCCTCACCGGAAACGAGGACGGCACCGACTCCGGCTTCATGATCGTGCAGTACACCGCCGCGGCCCTGGTCAACGACCTCGCCACGCGCGCGCATCCGGCCAGTGTGTATTCGGTGCCGACCAGCGCGAACGCCGAGGATCACGTTTCGATGGGGGCGAACGAAGCCCGCCACGTGCTGGACATGGTGGAGGATCTGAGCCACGCGCTGGCGCTGGAGCTGTACACCGCGGCGCAGGCGCTGGACTACCGCCAGGAAATGCTCAACGCCGCGCGCCGGCTGGCCCGCCGAGGCGGCTGGCAGGCATTGGCGGCCAAGGTGGCCAATGCGCCGCGCGAGGGCCAGCCGCACTACGAGCAGTTCGTCGCCGAGGTGCAGCAGCTCGCCGATGCCCTGACCGGCGCCGGCGATTTCCACGCGGGCGCACGGGTGCGTCAGGCACACGCGATCCTGCGTCAGCGCATTGCCTTCATGCATCGCGATCGCGCGCTGGACGGCGACGTGGCCGCGGCCTGCGCGCTGGTGCAGCAGGGCGCCTTCCGCGCCACGGTTTGAAACACACTTCCACGGAGCCGAGCATGAGCCTGATCCAGACCCCCGTTTCCCACGGCGAACTGATCGACAAGATCACCATCCTCGAAATCAAGTCGCGACGGATGACCGACGAGGCCAAGCTGGCCAACGTGCGCAACGAGCTGGACTTGCTCAACGCGATCTGGGCCAACGACGCGGCGTCGCGGATCGACATCGGCGAGGAGCGCGCCAGTCTGCTCGCGGTGAACGAGCTGCTGTGGGATATCGAGGACAAGATCCGGTTGAAGGAACGCGCGCAGGAGTTCGACCGGGACTTCATCGAGCTGGCCCGCTCGGTGTATTTCCGCAACGACGAGCGCGCCGCGTTCAAACGCGCGATCAACCTCAAGCTCGGTTCGCAGCTGGTCGAGGAAAAGTCGTATCAGGATTACCGCGCCGGCTGACCGACCGCCGGCCGGCCGCTTCACGAAAAACGGCGCCCGCGGGCGCCGTTTTTCGTGCAAATGGGAGACGGGTCAGTGGGGCAGGAATTCGTCCAGCGCCTTGACCAGTTCCTCTTCCTTGATGGGCTTGGTCACGTAGGCCTTGGCGCCCTGGCGCATGCCCCACACCTTGTCGGTTTCCTGGTCCTTGGTGGTGACCAGGATGATCGGGATGTGCGCGGTGTCGGCGTTCTTGCTGATCGTGCGGGTGGCCTGGAAGCCGTTGAGGTTGGGCATGACCACGTCCATCAGGATCAGGTCGGGCAGCTCCGCCTTGGCCACCTCGACGCCGGCGGCGCCGTCTTCGGCCGACAGCGTCTCATGCCCGAGTTTCTCGACGATCCGCTTGATGCCCAGCAACTGGGAGGGGGAGTCGTCGACGATCAGGATGCGTGCCATGGGTTGGGGGTTCCCTGCGGGTTTCGATGATTCTAAGGCGTGACGATGGTACTTCCAAGCACGTCGCTGTCAAACCGGATGGTCGATGTGCACGAGCGTGCGCCCGAAGGAATCACCGGCAAGCATGCGCTCGAACACCTGCGGCAACTCTTCCAGTGCGATGTCGCGCGTGCCGATGCGCTCCAGGTGCCGCGGCTTCCACTCACTGGCCAGGCGCCGCCAGATGTCGTCGCGAATGTCCCGCGCGGTGCCGGCCGAAGCCACGCCCAACAGGCTCACGCCGCGGATGATGAAGGGCATCACCGTGCTGTCGAACGCGATGCCGCCGGCGTTGCCGCAGATTGCCACGTTGCCGTAGGGCGCGATGAGCGGCAGCAGGCCGGCGAGCATGCGGCCGCCGACGTTGTCCAGCGCGCCGCCGAAGCGGGCCGAGTCCATCGGCTTGCCGCTGAAGGCGATCTGGTGGCGGTCGATGCAGTCCGTGGCGCCGAGGCTGCGCAGGAAGTCGAAGTGGTCCGGCTTGCCGCTGATCGCGTGCACTTCGTAACCGGCGCGGCTGAAGATGTCGATTGCCAGCATGCCGACGCCACCGCTGGCGCCGGTTACCGCGATCGGGCCGAGCGCCGGTGTTTGCCGGTTGTCCTGCATGCGCAGCAGGGCCAGTGCGGCGGTGAAGCCGGCGGTGCCGAGGATCATGCTCTCGCGCAGGCTCAAGGACGCCGGCAGCGGGATCGTCCAGCGCGCGTCGAGACGTGCGTACTCGCCATAGCCGCCGTCGCGCGTCTCGGACAGGCCGCTGCCGGTGCACAGCACCGCGTCGCCTTCCCTGAACGCCGGATCGGTCGAGGCGACCACGTGGCCGGCCACGTCGATGCCGCCGTTGAGCGGATAGGTGCGCAGGATGCGGCCCTTGCCGGTGCCGGCCAGCGCGTCCTTGTAGTTGACCGAGGAATACGCGACCTTGACCAGCACCTCGCCGGGCGACAGCGCACCGGTGTCCATGGTCTCGATGCCGGCGCGGTAGCCGGCGTCGTCGTTGTGGATGCGGAACGCGCGGAAACGGGTCATTTCGACCTCCTGCGGAATCAGGCGTCGACGCTGCGGGAGGAAATCCACTTGGGCGTGTAGCTGCCTTCGTAGTCCCGCATCCAGTCGAACAATGCGGCGATGTCGTCGCCGAACCAGATGCTGTCGCGCTGCGCCGCCTTCACGAAGGATTCGTCGACCATGTGCTCCATCAGCGTGCGCAGGTCGCGGTAGTAGCCGCGCACGTCGAGGAAGGCGCAGGGGTAGCGGTGCAGGCCGAGCTGGGCCCAGGTCAGCATCTCGAACATCTCGTCCATCGTGCCGAAGCCGCCGGGCAGGGCGACGAAGGCATCGGACAGCTCGTACATGCGCGTCTTGCGCTGGTGCATGGTCTCGACGACCACCAGCTCGCTCAGGCCCGGATGGGCCACTTCGAGCTCCACCAGTTGCCGAGGAATCACCCCGATGACCTTGCCGCCGCCGGCGAGCACCGCGTCGGCCACCACACCCATCAGGCCGACCTTGCCGCCGCCGTAGACCAGCGCGATGCCACGTCGAGCCATCTCGCTGCCGAAGGCGCGCGCCTGTTCGGCGTACTCGGGATGCCGGCCGCTGTTGGAGCCGCAATAGACGCAGATGGCGGTGGGTTGGGCCATGGGCTTACCTGGGTGGAGAGTGGAGAGGAGTGAGAAAAGAGTGTGCGCTTGCATGCTCTCTCTCGTTTCTCACTTCTCTCCACTCATTTCTGAAAAAGAGCGACCCGCCCATGTCGCCACGAGCGGGCCGCGTTGGCTCTGCGCGGGCTTCAGTTGCCCTTGTGGATGGCGCGTTTGTCGACCGACAAGGCGGCTTCGTGCACGGCTTCGGACAGGGTCGGATGGGCGTGGACGATGCGGGCGAGGTCCTCGGAGGACCCCTTGAACTCCATCGCCACCACGCACTCGGCGATCAGCTCGGAGACACCCGGACCCACCATGTGCACGCCCAGGATGCGGTCGGTTTCGGCGTGCGCAATCATCTTCACCTGGCCGACCGCCTCGTTCATCGCGACGGCACGGCCGATCGCGGCGAACGGGAAAGTGCCGACCTTGTACGGCACGCCCTCGTCCTTGAGCTGCTTCTCGGTCTTGCCGGCCCAGGCGATCTCCGGCTCGGTGTAGATCACCCACGGGATCGTGTCGTAGCTGACGTGGCCGGCCTTGCCGGCGATCCACTCGGCGACCGCCATGCCTTCCTCGAAACCCTTGTGCGCGAGCATCGGGCCGCGCACTGCATCGCCGACCGCCCACACGCCGTCCACGCCGGTGTGGCAATGCTCGTCGACCACGATGCGGCCGCGCTCGTCCAGCTTCACGCCGGTGTCGTCGGCCAGCAGGCCGGCGGTATAGGCGCGGCGGCCCACGGCGACCAGCAGTTTGTCGACGACGAGCTTCTGCTCGCCGTCCTTGTCGGTGTAGACCAGGTGCACGCCGTCCTTCTTCACCTCGGCCTTGTTGAGCTTGGCGTTGAGCTTGATGTCCAGGCCCTGTTTGGCGAATTCCCTGGCGGCGACCTTGGCGACGTCCGCGTCGGCGACGGCGAGGAATTCCGGCAGCGCCTCGATCACGGTGACTTCCGCGCCCAGGCGGCGCCACACGCTGCCCAGCTCCAGTCCGATCACGCCGGCGCCGATCACGCCCAGGCGCTTCGGCACGGCATCCAGTTCCAGCGCGCCGGCGTTGTCGATGATGTTCTTGCCGTCGAACTTCGCGAACGGCAACTCGATCGGCACCGAGCCGGAGGCGAGGATCACGTTGGTGGCAGCGATGGTCTGCCTGGCGCCGTCGTTGCCGGTGACCTCGACCTGGTTGCCCTTCAGCAGCTTGCCGGTGCCGAAGAAGCTGGTGATCTTGTTGGCCTTGAACAGTTGCGCCACGCCGCCGGTGAACTGCTTGACGATCTTTTCCTTGCGGCCGATGAAGGTCTTGAGGTCGACCTTGGCATTTTCGACGGTGATTCCGTGCACGGGAAGATTGTGCGCGAGGTTGTAGAACTGCTTGGAGGAGTCGAGCAGCGCCTTCGACGGGATACAGCCCACGTTGAGGCAGGTGCCGCCGAGTGCCTGCTTGCCATCCTTGCCGACAAAGGCATCGACCACGGCGGTCTTCAGGCCCAGCTGCGCGGCGCGGATCGCGGCGTGGTAACCGGCCGGACCCGCACCGATGACGATGACATCGAATTTGTCGCTCATGATTTTCCTCTTTGCTCTTTCCTTCTCCCGCCGGGAGAAGGTGGCGCGAAGCGCCGGATGAGGGTGCGGGCGGAGCGAGGCGTTGCGGTATCACCGAACCCTCGCCCCAACCCCTCTCCCGGCGGGAGAGGGGCTCAAGCGATCACAGACCCAACAGCATCCGCTGCGGATTCTCCAGCTGGTTCTTGATGTCGACCAGGAACAGCACCGCGTCCTTGCCGTCGATGATGCGGTGGTCGTAGCTGAGCGCGATGTACATCATCGGCGCGGCGATGATCTGGCCGTTCTCGACGAT